>Ga0181517_10000158_pt1 | contig 95287 bp, 78 predicted proteins | sample PEATcosm2014_Bin_31_FD_119748 | JGI IMG/M metagenome (GOLD analysis project Ga0181517, IMG submission 119748) | Peatland microbial communities from MTU Mesocosm Facility, Houghton, MI, USA - PEATcosm2014_Bin01_30_metaG | ecosystem: Environmental > Terrestrial > Soil > Wetlands > Peat | place... | reverse complement strand
TCGCGCCTCGCCATCCGCCCCGCCGCGCTCGCAATCCCTTTCCCGATCTATTTTCAAAACACGCTCTTAGCCCGCGCGCTTCGCAATCGAGGCCATGGTTTTTTGGGCCAGTTTGTCGAAGGCGATGACGGAGAGTTCGAGGTGCTCTTCTTTGGTGTCTTCGATCTTGTTGTGGCTGATACCCAGCAGGCTTTGGACAAACATCATGCAGGTGGGGATTCCGGCGCGCGCCACCTCGGCGGCGTCGTGGAGCGGGCCCGAGGGCATGCGGTGGGGCCGACCGGTGGTTTCACCCACTGCCTCCGCGCAGAAGTCGATGAGCTCCGGGTGGAACAGGATGGGCTCGATGTGCCAGAGGCGGCTCCAGGAGGCGGTCACTTTGGCCTCGCGGGCGAACCGATCGCCGGCTTCGCGCGCGTCCTGAAGCATGCGCGCCAGGGCAGGGGCGTCCAGGTGGCGCTGGTCCAAAGTCAGCCGGCATTCTTCCACCACGCTGGTGACGATGCCCGGTTTAGTGGTGCAGGAGCCGATGGTGCAGACGCCGCTGTGGCGCTCGGCGATGCGGTAAATCTCCGGGCTCATCAGGGCCGCCGCCAGAAAGGCGTCTTTGCGGCGGTTCATCGGCGTGCTGCCGGAATGGGCGGCCTGGCCGTGAAAGGTGATGGCATGGCGTTCGACGCCTACCGTACCCAGCACGGCCCCTAAAGGGAGGTCCAAGTCCAACAGGACCGGTCCCTGCTCGATGTGCAGTTCGATATAGGCGGCGGCGGTGGCCAACTCCCGGCCACTTTCTTTGACCCGATCGAATTCAACCCCGACCTCCCGCAGGGCATCGGGCAGGCCAATCCCGTCTTTGTCCTTGAGCCCGCGCGCCTCCTCCATATTCAGAGTCCCGGAGCAGGCGGATGAGCCAAAGAGACTTTTGCCGAAGCGGGCGCCCTCCTCATCCGCCCAGTCCACCAGGCGGACGGTGACGGGGGGTTTGTCGGGGTATTCGGCGCGAATGCGGCGCAGCAGCTCCACACCGGCCAGAAGGTTGAGGCAGCCATCAAGCCACCCGCCATTGGGGACCGAATCGATATGGCCGCCGATGAGCAGCGCCTTGGGGCTGCGTCCAGGCAGCGTGGCCCAGAGATTGCCGGCGGCATCGGTGTGGACCTCGGCCGGCAGGGCCTCGAGCTTTTGCTTCAGCCAGGCGCGGGCCGTCTGCCAGACCGGCGTGAAGGCGACGCGTTGGGCGCCATCCTGGTTGCCGGTCCGCGCGCGCAACTCCTTGAGTTCAGCAACCGTTCGTTTGGGGTCCGGAAAGGTTTTCACGGGAGATAGGGGTATCGGGTTTGATTTATAATGTCACAGTGTAATTAATTCCAGTAGCGGCTATTGTCAAACCGGGTCGGCAGTGCGAGAGTCCATGAACTAAAAGGTTTAACGATGCTGGTACTGTATGGCTACTCTGAGCACAACCGTTGACGGCTTAAGGCTGCCAAACCCGTTTGTCATTGGTTCGGGACCGCCGGGAACGAACCTCAATGTGATCACCAAAGCGTTCCAGGAGGGGTGGGGAGCTGTGATTGCCAAGACGATCAGCCTGGACGCGTCGAAGGTGGTGAACGTGACGCCGCGCTATGCCAAGCTGATCCACCCGGAGACGCGCGAGGTGATCGGCTGGCAAAACATCGAGCTGATCAGCGATCGGCCGCTGAGCGTCTGGCTGGAGGAATTCAAGAAGTGCAAAGACCTGTTTCCCGACCGGGTGCTGATCGCCTCGATCATGGAAGAGTACCGAAAGGACGGCTGGATTGAATTGGTGGAGCGCTGCGAGGCAGCGGGGGTCGATGGGTTCGAGCTGAATTTTTCCTGCCCGCACGGATTGCCGGAGCGCAAGATGGGGGCGGCGATGGGCCAGGACCCCGAGATTCTGGAGGAGGTGTGCGGCTGGGTGATGAGCGCCGCCAAAAGACCGGTTTGGGCCAAGATGACGCCCAATGTGACGCACATTGAAGACCCGAGCCGAGCGGCCCTGCGCGCCGGGGTCTCAGGGCTCAGCGCCATCAATACCATCCGCTGCATCATGGGGGTGAACCTCGAAACGCTGCGGCCGGAGCCCACCGTGGAGGGCTTTACAACCCCTGGCGGGTACTCCTCGATTGCCGTGCGGCCCATCGCCCTGCGGATGGTCATGGAGATCGCGCGGCTCATCCAAAATGAATTTCCCGGCCGATCGCTCTCGGCCATCGGCGGCATCGAGACCGGATCGGACGCGGCGCAATTCATCCTGCTGGGCGCCGACACGGTCCAGGTCTGCACCGGGGTGATGAAATTCGGCTACGAATGCGTGAAACCGATGTGCGAACAACTGCTGGCGTTCATGGAAAAACACAAATTTCAGACCCTGGCTGACTTCAAAGGCAAGAGTCTCCAGTACTGCACGACACATTCCGAGCTGGTGCGCATGCAGACCGAGCGCAAAGCCGCCCAGAAAGCCGCCGCTTCGAAGAAGACCACGCCGGGAGACAACGAATGGCGCGGCGATGAATTTGTAAAACAATCCAATGCGCTGGCGAGGGAATAAGGGGTCGTTGGGGAGCGTGGAGCGTGGAGCGTCGGAGCGTGGCGGAGCTCCGGCGGGGGACCAAGAGCGTGCGCGTGAATCAGGAGACTCGGTATGATCCCCTGTCCTATTTGGCTTGGCGGTGAGTGGCGAGACCTTAAGGGGGTTTTTTCAACCACCCCGGTTTATAATCCTTCCCGCGGGGAAGTGATCGCCCAGGCTCCGCTGTGCACGGCGGCGCAGGCGAGCGAGGCGGTGGAAGCGGCGGCGGCGGCCTTTCCGGACTGGCGGGAGACTCCGGCGGTGGAAAGGGCGCGGATTTTTTTCCGGTTCAAGGCGCTGCTGGAAGAGCAGTTCGAGGATTTGGCCCGGTGCACCACGCTGGAGCACGGCAAGACGCGGACGGAGTCGCGCGGGGACGTGAAGCGGGGCATCGAGATGGTGGAGTTTGCCTGCGGGGTGCCTTCGCTGCTGATGGGTGAGAGTCTGGAGAACCTGGCGCGGGGAATTGATTGCGAGGCGCTGCGCCAGCCGCTGGGGGTTTGCGCTGGAATCACCCCGTTTAATTTCCCCTGCATGGTGCCGCTCTGGATGTATCCGGTGGCGATTGTCTGCGGCAACACCTTCGTGCTCAAGCCGAGCGAGAAGGCGCCGCTGACCGCGATCAAGGTCGCTCGACTGTTGGAGCAGGCCGGCTTGCCCAAAGGCGTGCTGAACATCGTCCATGGCGGCCGGGAAGTCGTGGATGCGCTGCTGACCCACCCCAAGATCAAGGCCGTCTCTTTCGTTGGATCCACGGCGATTGCGCGGCATGTCTATGAGACAGGCACCCGCCACGGCAAGCGCGTCCAGGCCAATGGCGGCGCGAAAAATCACGCGATCATCATGCCCGACGCCGATGTCGAGCCTACGGTGCGGGGTGTCGTGGAGGCGGCTTTTGGCTGCGCGGGGGAACGGTGCATGGCCGGCTCCGCGGCGATCATGGTCGGCGGAGCGGCCAAATCCGTGCTGCCGTCCCTGGTGGATGCCGCCCGCCATATTAAAGTCGGTCCAACCGACGTCGAGGCGCAGCCGGACATGGGCCCGGTGATTACCCGGCAGCATCGGGACCGGGTGCTCAACCTCATCGAGACCGGCCTCAAAGAGGGTGCCCGGCTTTCGGCCGACGGCCGAGCCGTCAAAGTCGAGGGGGCGCCCAACGGATTTTTCCTCGGCGCCTCCATTCTCGACGAGGTGCACGGATCGATGACGGTGGCGCGGGAAGAGATTTTCGGGCCGGTGCTCAACGTGATGCGTTTCGAGGATTTGGATGCGGCCATCGAGGCGGTCAACAGCTCGGCTTACGGCAACGGGGCCTCGATTTTCACGCGCAACGGCAAAGCCGCCCGCGAGTTCAAGCATCGGATCCACTGCGGCATGGTCGGCATCAACGTCGGGGTGCCCGCCTCGATGGCGTGGTTCCCGTTCAACGGATGGAACGAGTCCTTCTTTGGCGACCTGCACATGCAGGGCCGGGAAGGGGTGCAATTTTTCACACAACTCAAAGTGACCACCAGCCGGTGGTTCAGCTACGGAGAAGGAGACATCTGGGAGCGATAAACCTATGAGCCTGCTTATAAAAAACGCGGACATCGTCACGGCAGACAGCCGCTACACAGCCGACATCTATTGCGAAAACCAAACCATCACGCGGATTGATCGGGAGCTGGCGGCCCCAGCCGGCGCCGAGGTCATCGATGCGCGCGGGAAGTATGTTTTTCCGGGCTTTATCGATCCGCACGTTCATATTTACCTGCCGTTCATGGGAACCTTTTCGAAGGACAACTTCGAGACCGGCAGCCGGGCGGCGCTGGTGGGCGGCACCACCACGCTCATCGAGATGTGCTGCCCTTCGCGCCAGGATGACGCCCTGGCCGGTTTCGAAACCTGGATGGCGCAGGCGGAGGGCAAGTCGGCTTGCGACTTCTCCTTTCACATGGGGGTGAGCCACTTCGACGACAAGACAGCCGTCCAGATCCGCGAAATCGTCAGACGGGGCATCAGCTCGTTCAAGGTTTTCCTGGCCTACAAAGGGTTCTTCGGCCTCGATGACACGGAACTCTACCGCACTCTCAAACTGGCGAAAGAGTTGGGGGTCATCGTCGCCACGCACTGTGAAAACGAAACGCTGGTGGCCGAGCGGCAGAAGGAGTTGCTGGCCGCCGGGAAGACCGACCCGGCCCAGCACCATGAGAGCCGGCCGCCCCGGGTCGAGGCCGAGGGGGTGCATCACCTGATGAGCTTTGCCGAGTTGACCGGCGCCGCCACGTATATCGTGCATCTGAGCTGCCGGGAGGCCCTGGCCGAAGCCATGGCCGCGCGGCAGCGCGGGGTTCGGGTCACGGTCGAGACCCTCATCCAGTACCTGGTGTTGGACAAAACAGACGCGGAGAGGCCGGTGTTCGAGGGGGCCAAGTACGTCATGTCGCCGCCCTTGCGCGACAAGGCCAACCAGGAGATCCTCTGGAACGGCCTGCGTGACGGCCTGATCCAAACCGTGGCGACCGACCATGCGCCATTCGACTTCGAAGGCCAGAAGGCGATGGGCAGAAGTGACTTCACGAAGATCCCAAACGGCATTCCCGCGCTCGAGGACCGCATCAACCTGCTTTACACCTATGGTGTGAAGCGGGGCAAATTCGACCTTCACACGCTGGTGGACGCGGCCAGCACCCAGGCGGCGAAAGCCTTTGACCTTTTCCCCCGCAAAGGCGCCATCCAGCCGGGAGCCGATGCCGACCTGGTGATCTTCGACCCGGAATATCGCGGCGCCATCTCGGCGAAATCCCATCTTATGAACGTGGATTACAGCGCTTTCGAAGGCTGGAAGATCGAGGGGCGGCCGAGCGTGGTGATTTCGCGCGGGCTGGTTTCGGCCCGGGACGGCAGGTTCGTAGGAAAACTGGGGCACGGGAAGTTTCTCCAACGGAAAGGGAGCCACTTTTGACGGGCTGCGACGCGGCCTTTAACGCATAAAAGGAGGCTATGCAAGAAAAGATGAACCGCCGCTTGCAGACTAGCGCTTCCTCAGCCATCCCAGGACCGCTGGCGGCCCAATGGGTGGTGAGCCAGGCGGACGATTTTCGCGACAGCCATCTCTTCAGCGAAGACCTGGCGCCGGTGCCGGCGGCGCAGCGCCGGTGGAACTGGTGGAGTTTTGCCGCGCTGTGGATTTCCATGTCCGCCTGCATTCCGACTTACATGCTGGCGTCCTCGCTTATTGGCGGGGGTATGAACTGGTGGCAAGCGGTGCTGACCATCTTCCTGGCCAACCTTATCGTGCTGATCCCGATGGTTCTGAACGCCCATGCGGGCACGCGCTACGGCATACCGTTCCCGGTCTATTGCCGGGCGGCATTCGGCACGCGCGGCGCCAACATTCCGGCCCTGCTGCGGGCGTTTGTGGCCTGCGGTTGGTTTGGCATCCAATGTTGGATAGGCGGCGCGGCGATTCACAAGATCCTGGCGGTCTTTTTTCCATCGCTGGCCGGGGGCGCAAACAATGTGTTTGGCATCACGGCCTCGCAGTTGGTCTGTTTCCTGATCTTTTGGGGAATCAATCTGTGGGTGATCTGGAAGGGCATCCACACCATTCGGATCCTGCTGAGCATCAAGGCGCCGCTGCTCATCGCGCTGGGATTGCTCCTGCTGGCCTGGGCCTACCGGACAGCCGGCGGGTTCGGCCCCATTCTGTCGCAGCCCTCGGCATTTGCCCCCGGCCAGCCCAAGGCGGGCCAGTTCTGGCTCTTCTTTTTTCCCGCCCTGACCGGCATGGTCGGGTTCTGGGCCACGCTGTCGCTGAATATTCCGGATTTCTCGCGCTATGCGCGGTCGCAGCGGGACCAGGTGATCGGCCAGACGGTGGGTTTGCCGGCCACCATGGCGCTTTACTCGTTCATCGGCGTGGCGGTGACTTCGGCCACCACGATCATCTACGGGAAGACCATCTGGGACCCGGTGGACGTGCTGACGCGCTTCAAGAACCCCACGGTGCTGGTGATCTCGATGCTGGCGCTCTGCCTGGCCACTCTGGCCACCAATATCGCCGCCAATGTGGTCAGCCCGGCCAACGACTTCGCCCACCTGGCGCCCAAGAAGATTTCCTTCCGCCTCGGCGGTTTCCTGACCGCGCTGATCGGCCTGGGGATGATGCCATGGAAACTGGTGGCCGATCCCAATGGCTACATCTTCGTCTGGCTGATCGCTTACAGCGCGTTGCTGGGTCCCATCGGCGGCATCCTCATCGCCGATTACTTTGTCTGGCGCGGATGCCGGCTGGATGGCGCAGCCCTTTACAGCCCCGCCGGCGAGTATCGCTTCACTCACGGATTCAGCCTGGTGGCGCTGGCGTCGCTGGCGGCGGGGATTCTGCCGAGCTTGCCGGGCTTCCTGGTGCAGGTGAACCTCCTTCCGGCCGGCAGCGTGCCGCCCGCCCTGGCCAACCTTTATCACTATGCCTGGTTCCTCGGGTTTGCCGTAGCGTTTACGCTTTATCTGGGCTTGCGCCGGCTTGAGGCGGGGCTTGGTTTGGGTTTGACCTCGGTGCCAGCCCCCGCGAGCGTCGAAGGAAGCGGCCCCCAGGCACTCTGATTTTTGATCTTTAACATATGGAAAACACACTGCTCCCACCCACACACCACAAACCTCAGCCCTATACTGGACCGTCAGCCGAACAGGTGCTGGCGTTGCGCCGGCAATTCCTCAGCCCGGGGATATTTCTCATCTACCAGAAGCCCCTGATGCTCGTGGAAGGCAAAATGCAATATGTCTGGGATGAGACGGGCAAGCGCTACCTCGACGGCCTGGGCGGCATCGTCACCGTCAGCGTGGGCCATTGCCATCCGCACGTGGTTGAGGCCGCCAACCGCCAGAACCAGTTGCTCCAGCATTCGACCACGATTTATCTCCATCCCAACGTCGCCGAGTACGCCCGCGAGCTCGCCGCCAAAATGCCCGGCGACCTCAAAGTCTGCTACTTCGTCAACTCAGGATCGGAAGCCAACGACCTGGCGCTCCTGATGGCGCGGGCCTACACCGCCAACTACGACATCATCGCGTTGCGCAACGGCTATCACGGCGGCAATGCTTCGGGCATGTCGGTCACCGCCCATAGCACCTGGAAATTCAACGTCCCCCACAGCTTTGGTGTCCATCACGCCTTGGCACCCGATCCCTACCGCGGCCCATACGGCCGCGAGGACGCCGACGCGGGCAAAAAATACGCCGCCGATGTGAAGCAGCTTATCGACTATGCCACCCCCGGCAAGGTCGCCGGGTTTATCGCGGAATCGATCCAGGGCGTGGGCGGGGTGATTGTATTTCCCGACGGCTATCTCAAGCACGTTTATGAGCACGTGCGGGGGGCAGGCGGGGTGTGCATTGCCGATGAAGTGCAGGCCGGCTTTGGCCGCACCGGCAGCTACTACTGGGGTTTTGAGAACCAGGGCGTCATTCCGGACATTGTCACCATGGCCAAGGGCATCGGCAACGGCTGCGCCCTGGCGGCGGTGGTGACCACGCCGAAGATCGCCGCCGTGCTGACCGAGAGAATCCATTTCAATACCTTTGGGGGCAACCCGGTGGTCAGTGCCGTCGGCAGAGCGGTGCTGGAAGTGATCGAACGCGAGGGATTGCAGCAAAACTCGCTGGTGCGAGGGCAGCGGCTTCTCCAGGGGCTTGAATCATTGAAAGCCAAACACCCGATTATCGGCGACGTGCGGGGCAAAGGGCTGATGCTGGGCATCGAGCTGGTGAAGGACCGCGCCACCAAGGAGCCGGCCAAGGCTGAATGCTTGCAGGTGCTGGAATGGTGCCGCGAAATGGGCTTGCTGCTGGGCAAAGGCGGCCTGCAAAACAACACGATCCGGTTCGCCCCGCCCATGTGCCTGAGCGCGGATGACGCGGAGTTTGTCCTGAGCGTCTTCGACCGGGCGTTTGCCAGGCTGTAACGCCCCTCTACGCCGCTGTCTCTTGTCTGAGCGAATCGATGTAATCCTGCACGGTGCAGCCGAGCACATAGAAGCGGGTTTGGTACTGGGGCCATTCGGTGGGGAGCCGGAAGGCCCCCTGCTCAATGCGCTCGCTCACCCCTTGCATGGCCACCACGAAGCTCAACGCCCCTTCAAAATCCTGCTGAATACAGGCGCGCGCCGACTCGGTGGTCGGACAGAGCAGCACCTTCTCGGAGAACGCCAGGGCGGTTCTCGCCGAGGTAGGGGTTTCCGGCATGGTTTCCCAGCGCACCGCTACCTCATCCTGCATCATGAGGCAGAAGTCCCGCACCTGTGCGTAAAAAGCATTCATACTTCGGTTTGCTTGCCGGCCGCTGCGAACGGTTCCGGCCTTGGCTCCATGCTCGCACTCCTTTCTCTCCCGAACAATTCCAGCGAATACTGATCGTTGTCGGGTCGGAAGCGGATAAGAGGGTCTATCCCAGCAGGCGGCCTTTTCACCGGAGGGCCGAGCTCTGCGAGGCCCAAATAATGGGGACTCGCGGGAGATCGTCCCTCCGGGGTTTTTCAAAAGGCTCCTGGGACCCTGTTTTGAGCGCCGGCAGTTCGAAGCGGCGCGCGCACGACAACCGTCACTTGGCCACGGATGCGGGGGTTTGCGGAGAGACCGGCTGCTTCGGATAGCACAGCTTCTGGGCCACGAGCACGGTGGTGAGCAGCAGGACGGCGGCGCATATGAGGTAAGGCAATGGCGCCAGGTAGGGGAGCAAGGTGGTGGCAAAGAGCGGACCGAGGATTCGGGCCAGGCTGCCTGCGCCCTGGGCCACCCCGATCGTGGCGCCCTGTTCTTGATCCGGAGTGAGGTTGGAGAGCAGGCCGAAGAGCGGCGGCCGAGTGAGACTCGTGCCGACCGACAATAAAGCCAGGGCCGCCAGCATCCACACCCACGGCAGTCCCTCCGGGCGGAGGAGCACTCTCCAGGAGAGTTGGGCGGTGCCCTTAAGGAACGGGATAATCGCCATGCTGACCGCCGTGAGCGCGAGGCTGAAGGCAATGAGTTTGGGCTCGCCCATGCGTTTGACCAACCGGCCAATGGCTCCGCCCTGGACAACCGCCCCAATGATGCCGCAATAAGCGAACAGATACACCACCGTCGTCGCGGAGGTTTCGCTGGCCTGGATATCGAGATGGAAGTTGTCGCTGACCACCAGCGGCAACGTGCTTTCGAAACAACTGAAACAGAAGGTGGCGAGGAAGAAAACAACGACCAGGAGGCCGATCTTCGGCTGGGTCAGGGTGTGCAGCCATTGATCGAGATGGGGACGCTGGGCGACATGCTCGGAAGTGGGTTTGAGCGTCTCGCCGAGGACAAGCCATGCGAGCAGAAAATTCGCCGCGCAAAACGCCGCCGCCACCCAGCCGGGGCCGGTTTCGCCAAGGCACTTCAAGCTTACCCCGCCCATGATCGGTCCGACAATAAACCCAAGCCCGAAAGCCATGCCGATCAGGCCCATTTTTCTGGAACGTTGATCCGGGGGCGTGATATCCGCGATGTAGGCCTGGGCGACGGTGATATTCCCCCCACACATCCCGGCAAAGGCCCGCGAGAGGATCATCAGTCCCAGCGCCGTGGGCGGATGCCGCAGGCCGGAGGCGAGGGCGAACAGGACGTAAGAAGCGGCCGCGCCGGCGGTGCTCAACAGCAGGATGGGCCGGCGGCCATGGCGATCGGAAAGGCGTCCCCAGATTGGGGCGAAGAGAAACTGCATCGCCGAAAAGGAGGCGATGATGAGGCCAATCAAAAAGCCCTGGGCACCAAAGTGCCGGCTATAGACCGGCACCAGCGGCACCACGATGCCAAAGCCGATCAGGTCGATAAAGACCGTCAGGAAGATAACCAGGACCGAGGGCTTTCTCATGCGTCAAAGGAAAAGGATCGTAAAATATAAAACCTGAAACGTAAAACGTGAAAACCCATGGACTGGCTGTGAGCCACCAGATTGCTTCCACTTTTCATGCGTTTCGTCCGCTCAGCAACTCTATGCCGAGTTGCCCGTCCGTCAAGTGCGTCGAATTTCTTCAAAAACCCTATTGACTTAGCCGGGTGGTTTGCCTAATTTCACCCTTCCTTTGATCGGGATTTGAGATGAAAACGCATTTGCCGAAAGTGAATTTGGATGAGCGTAAGTGGCACTTGATTGATGCCAATGGCGCGGTGCTGGGCCGCCTGGCGGCGCAGGTCGCCAATATCTTGCGCGGAAAGAACAAGCCGGTCTACACGCCGCACTTGGACGCCGGAGACTTCGTGGTGGTCATTAACGCCGAGAAGGTGGCGGTGACCGGCAAGAAGGAGACCGACAAGAAGTTCATGACCTATTCGGGCTGGAAAGGCGGCGAGAAATACCGCTCGGTGGAGCAGATCCGCGCCGGCCACCCCGAGCAGCTCATCACCCACGCGGTGCGGGGCATGGTGCCCAAGAACCGCCTGGGCCGGGTCCTGATGACCAAGCTCAAAGTCTACAAGGGCGATCAGCATCCGCACGCCGCCCAGAAGCCCGAGACGCTGGCTCCGGCCAAATCTCCGAAGCCCGAGCGGCCGGCTGCCGCCAAATAGCACTCTTTCAACACTGAACGCTTAACTTTTTTGTATGGCTGACTTAAAGCTTCCCGAAATCAAGGTCCCGCAGAATCTCGGCACCGGCCGGCGCAAGTCGGCGGTGGCGCGCGTGCGCCTGGCCTCCGGCACCGGCAAACTGGTCATCAACGGCCGGACCTTTGAGAACTATTTCCCGACGGAATCGCTGCGAATGGTGGTCGCCCAGCCGCTAACTATCACGGGCACGGCCGACAAGTTCGACGCGCAGATCACGGTCAGCGGCGGGGGCCCCAACGGCCAGGCCGGCGCGGTACGCCACGGGCTGGCGCGGGCGCTGCTCACCGTCGATGCCAACTTCCGGCCCGTCCTCAAGGCGGAGGGCCTGCTCACGCGGGATCCGCGCATGAAGGAGCGCAAGAAATACGGCCAGCCGGGCGCCCGCAAACGTTTCCAGTACAGCAAGCGTTAAGAGAGCCGCAATTTTTCAAGCCCCGCCGGCTCGAGCCGGCGGGGTTTTTTTCTTATGAAAACCGTAGCAATCGTGGGCGCCTCGGGTTACTCGGGCGAGGAACTGGTGCGGCTGTTGTTGTCCCATCCGCACGTGGAACTGGCGGCCGTCACGTCCCGTCAATACGCCGGCCAGACCCTGGCCCAGGTGTTTCCCAAATTCGGCCATCATTCCCGCGCCCGGGCCCTGCATTTCAGCGAGCCCAAGGTCGATCTGCTGGCCCGGCAGGCGCAGGTGGTCTTCCTGGCCCTGCCGCACGGGGTTGCCGCCGAATATGCCGCGCCGCTGGTGGAACTTGGCTGCCAGGTGATCGATCTGAGCGCCGATTTCCGCGTGAAGAGCCCGGAGGTCTATAAAGAGTTCTATGCGCACGATCATCCGGCGCCGGAACTGCTCTCCCAGGCCGTCTATGGGCTGCCGGAGGTTTATCGGGCCGAAATCAAAAAGGCTTCCCTGGTTGCGTCGCCCGGCTGTTACCCGACGAGCATTCTGGTGCCGCTGATACCCCTGCTCAAGGCGGGGCTGATCAAGCCGGCCGGCATCATCGCCGATTCGCTGAGCGGCGTGAGCGGCGCAGGCCGCAAAGCCGAGGTGGACTACCTGTTTGTCGAATGCAATGAGAGCGTGCGCCCATACGGCATTCCGAAGCACCGGCACCTGTCCGAGATCGAACAGGAACTGTCGCTGGCGGCCGGCACGCCGGTGATCATCCAGTTCACGCCGCACCTGATCCCGGTGAACCGCGGCATTCTGACCACGCTCTATCTGGAGTGCTCGAAACCCGGCCTGGATATCTCGTCCATTACGGGGCAATTAGCCGCCGCCTACGGCAAGGAGCCGTTTGTGCGTCTGCTCGAAGGCAAGGCCTTGCCAGATACGAAAAACGTGGTCGGCACCAATGTCATCGAGATTGCCTGCCGCCTGGATCCGCGCACCGGCCGGCTGCTGGTCATCAGCGCGGAGGATAACCTGGTCAAAGGCGCCAGCGGCCAGGCCGTTCAAAGCATGAACCTGATGTGCGGCTTCCCTGAAACGGCGGGGTTGATTTAAGGGCTTGCCCGGAAGCCGGTGGAGCGAATTGCTTGTAATTCGCCACTCAATGAACGACGCTAAGAGCCGACAATTGGCTGTGAGCGAACCGGTTTCTCAGGACGGGCGGAAGACAGGCGCCGGGATGCAAGTCCCGGAGTCCCGCTATCGCGTTTTCTTCTGGGTGCTGACAGGAATCTGGACCTTGGCGGTAGGCGGCTCGCTGGTGTGGAACCTGGTCCAGAATGCGCAGGAGACGCGCGCCGTGACCGCCGAAGCGGCCCGGGCACTCCTGGAAAGAGACATGCTCTACCGGGAATGGAGCCTGATGCGAGGAGGCGTTTACGTTCCCGACCACTCTTCCGAAGCTTCGAACACGAGTCCCAATCCTCGAGACCAGGATCGGGAAGTGCGCACCACCTCGGGCGTGACCTTGACGCTGCTCAACCCGGCGGTCGCCAGCCGCGAGATCTTCGAAATCCAGGCACAGCAATTGGGAATTCGCGGCCACATCACCAGCCTGCAACCGTTGCGCGAGGCCAATGCTGCCGACCCGTGGGAGCGCAAAGCGCTGTTGAGCTTCGAAAAAGGGCAGGAGGAGTTTAGCGGGATCGAGGAGCGGCAGGGAGCCCACTTTTTTCGCATGATGCACCCGCTGTTCACCAACCCGAGCTGCATGCGCTGCCATGAGGAGCAGGACCGTAAGATGGACAAGGTGCGCGGCGGCATCAGCGTCACGGTGCCGATGAGCCGTTTCGGCAACCCGGGCCAGGGCGTCCGGCTGGCGGTGGCCCACATTGGTCTCTGGGGTGTAGGGCTGCTCGGGCTATTCTTTGGCGCGATGGATTTGGAGCGGCATCTGCGGGCCCGCAGGCGCGCGGAGATCGAGCGCGAACACTTGATCGCCGAGTTGCAGGAGGCAATGGCCAACGTAAAAATCCTCAGCGGTTTGATCCCGATCTGCTCCTCCTGCAAGAAGGTCCGCAATGACAAAGGCTATTGGACCCAGCTCGAAACTTTTCTGGAGCAGCATACCGAGGCCGAGTTCAGCCACGGCCTGTGCGTGGAGTGCATGCGCAAGCTCTACCCCGACATCGCCGCCGAAGTCGAAGCGCGCCTCAATAAGCCGGCTTGAGCTGAACCGGAGGCAGCGGAGAAAACGGAGGCTTGTGACTCCTTAGAGCGTATCCCGACAGGGCCTGCCGCAGCCGAAGCCCGGAGGGCCGAGCTCTGCGAGGCTCAAATAATGGGGACTCGCGGGAGCTCGTCCCTCCGGGGTTTTGGCCACTGCATGGCCCTACCGGGATAGGCTTTTATGGCTTGCCCTGGAGTTTGGGCGCCTCGGTTTCCTCTGTTCCCTCCGGTTGAAACCTGCTGTAATACCGGCATGATGACACCGGAATTTGAAGTGTTCCATCGATCCCTTTTGATGGCTGCCTGCTTCGCCTGCCTTCTGGCTGCCGGATGCGCCACCGGCCCGGCTTTGGTCGGGCCCTCGGCGTTGCCATCCCATCCTGCCTTGCCCGACCCGTTAGTCATGGCCGACGGCCGCCCCGTCGCTTCTCCGGACCAATGGCTCAAACAGCGCCGGCCCGAGCTAAAAACACTCTTCGAGCAGTACATGTATGGCCGCATCCCGGCCAAGCCGGTCCACGAAAAAATGTCGGTGGTGGCGGAGTATCCCGATTTTCTGGATGGGCAGGCGACGCTCAAGCTGGTGAGCATCGAGGCGGACCCGAACGCCGCAGCCCGGGCCGGACGCTGGCCTAACCGCACTGCCTGGGGCCGCGAATGGTCCAACGACGCCAACGGCACGCCCAGTCTGGCTTTCGGCAGTGATTCGGTGGGCGCGGACGTGGCTCCCTACCCCTCGCCGCCGCCGCTGGCGCCGCGCATCGATCTGATGCTGATCATTCCCAAATCGACCGGCGGTTCCGGAGCCCACGCTCCCGCCTCCAAGCCCCCGGTATTTCTGGCAATGAACTTCTGCGGCAACCAGGCTCTGACTCCGGACGCGCGCGTGCCGCTGGCCCATGGCTGGCTGGCCAGTTCCTGCCCGGGTTGCTCGGACAATACGGCCACCGAAACGACCCGCGGCATGCAAGCCGCCGATTGGCCGCTGGCCGAAATTGTCCGGCGCGGCTATGCCCTGGCCGCCTTCTACAGCGGCGATATCGATTCGGACCGCAAGGATGTGAGCGACGGTCTTTATGCGTGGCTGGCCAAAGGGGATGCGGCGCGGAATGAGCCGGCGAGCCGCGGCACGATCGCGGCGTGGGCGTGGGGTTTTGAGCGTTGCGTGGATTACCTTGCCACCGACCGGGACATCGACTCGAGCCGGATTGCCGCGGTGGGCCACTCCAGGAATGGGAAGGCCGCCTTGCTGGCGGCCGCGTTCGACGAACGCATCGCCATGGCCTTTCCCCACCAGGCGGGCTGCGGCGGCACCGCCCCCAGCCGCGGCAAAACCGGCGAGTCGGTCAAGGCCATCAACGACCAGTTTCCTCACTGGTTCAACGCCGCGTTCAAGCAGTTCAATGACGCGCCGGATCGGCTGCCCATCGATCAGAATTGCCTGGTGGCGCTGTGCGCGCCGCGCCCGGTGCTGATCTCCGCCGGCCAGGCCGACCAATGGTCCAACCCGGACGGCCAATTCCAGGTTGTCCAGGCCGCCGATTCGGTTTATCGCTTTCTGGGCGCCGAAGCCGCAACCAACTGCCAGCTTCCGGCTCTCGCTTCGGGCGCTCCGGCCGCTCCCCCGCTGTGCCAATTCGTCGGCGGCCACCTCGCCTACTACTTGCGGGAAGGCAAACACTCGATGACGCCTGTCGATTGGACGATGTTCATGGACTTCGCCGACAAACAGTGGCGACATTAGGAGGGGGGAGCTGGCGACAGGTTGGCAAGAGGTTGTCAGGTTGTCAGGTTGGTTGGGGGTATGCAGAGGGAGGCCGTAGGGTCTATCGCGGCAGGGCAATGCCGCGGCCAAACCTGGAGGGGAGAGTTCCAGGAGCCACCAATATTTGGGCCTCGCAGAGCTCGGCCCTCCAGGAGAAAGTGCGCCTGCCGGGACAGACTCTTACCGAGTGACTTTGTTCTTATGGTGCCTGAGACAGGACGCGATAGAACCGTGCGGCATTGGTGCACGAATTATCATGGACTTCAATGGGACCTGGGATCTCGCCAAAAGCGGTCTGGAGGGATTGCCAGGCGACCGGGGGCGTTAGATTCGTGGCGTATTGAATCGCGTAAGTTGCGCCGCTCTGTGCGGAAAGATGCGGAGATCAGGCCGGGTTTTGATGCTCTGCTGCCATGGTGTATCTCTTGTGCTTGCTGTCGCTACTTGGCCTTTGGTGCATTGCAGCACTCCGAGGCTCCGGTGTCCAGCCCAAATTGAGGCGGAATTTGCGAATGCGGAGGCGGAGCCCTTCGACAGCACCACGAAAAGCGCTGGCGAGAAGCCTGGCCGGCCCCGCGAGGTGAACCCCGGCAACCCCATGTCCAAGACAGTCGGCAAAAAGGCAGTTTTCATTTTTAAGGAGTCCAGCACCCATGGTCATTTCGCCTTAAGGCGAAGCCATTCTATATACTGGGACAATTCTCGGCCGTAAGTCCTTTGCGTCTCCAAAGTATTTTTTTTAGCCGTCCCCACCCCGGTCCGGTGTCTGGCCTGGTGGTGCCGCCTGCCGGGTTTCTCCCCAGTTTGACGCGGCGCGCGAGGTGGTATTGTGGTGTTCGTGGTTTTTCTCCCTGGCGGAGATGAACAAGGAGGAATCATGCGGCAGCGCGTGGTCCCCATGGCGGAGCAAGGAATGACGTTGCCGAGCCAAGTAGAGCGAAAAAGCAGTCTATCAATCAACCTGAAGAGGAGAGAAGAGTTATGAGTAATTCCGTTGCGGCAATAGCTACCGATAAGATCCGCGTCAATCGCGTGCGCAACTTCCAGCCTGGCGTGCGCCCTTATGCCGTGGATTATTACGTGCCGGATTATGTCCCGTCCGCCACCGATCTCCTTTGCGCCTTCCGCATCGACCCTGCCGCGGGGACCGATATGATCGAAGCGGCGGCAGCCGTCGCCGCCGAGTCCTCAACCGGCACGTGGACGGAGGTCTGGTCCAACCAATTGACCAGCATCGATTATTACAAGGCCAAGGTCTATCGGATCGAAGACGACATTGCCTATATCGCCTACCCGATGGATTTGTTCGAGGAGCAGAGCGTGGTGAACATCATGTCGTCGATTGTCGGCAACGTATTCGGCTTCAAAGCGGTGGCGGCCTTGCGCCTGGAGGATATGCGCGTGCCGGTGGCGCTGGTAAAGACCTTCCCCGGCCCGAACATCGGCATTTACGACGAGCGGGCCCGGCTCAACAAATGGGACCGGCCGCTGCTGGGGGGAACGGTCAAGCCGAAGCTCGGTCTGAGCGCGAAGGATTATTCGGCGATTATTTACGAGTGCCTGGTCGGCGGGCTGGACACCACGAAGGACGACGAGAACATGAACAGCCAGCCGTTCAACCGGTGGCGCGACCGCTTCCACTACGGCATTGACGCGGTGAAGCGGGCCGAAGCCGAGACGGGCGAGGCCAAGGGGCATTTTTTCAACGTGACGGCCCATTCGACCGAAGAGGCGCTGCGGCGGCTGGAGTACATCGCTTCGCAAGGCAGCCGGTACATCATGTATGACTTTCTGACCGCGGGCTTTGCCGCCACGGCCGATATTGTGAAACGGGCAGGGGAACTGGGCGTGATTCTCCATTGCCACCGCGCGATGCACGCGGTCTTTACCCGGCAGGCGAACCATGGCATCCACATGCGGGTGGTGGCCAAGTGGCTGCGCCTGGTGGGCGGAGACCATCTGCACACGGGCACGGTGGTGGGCAAGCTGGAAGGGTCGCGCCAGGAGACGCTGGGCATCGTGAGCCTGCTGCGCGAGCGGGCCGTGGCGGCCGACCCGGAGCGGGGCATCTACTTTGACCAGGACTTCGCCGGCTTGAAATCGGTCTGGCCAGTGGCCTCCGGGGGCATCCACGTGTTGAACATCCCGGACCTGTACGCGATCTACGGCAACGACGCTTTTTGGCTCTTCGGCGGCGGGACGCACGGGCACCCGCGCGGCAGCCGGGCGGGAGCGCGCGCCAACCGGGTGGCGACGGAAGCCATCGCGGCGGGCAAGAGCCTGGAAGATGCGGCCCGGAAGTGCCCGGAATTGCGCGAGGCGATGGACCTGTGGGGCGGAGTCAAGTTTAGCGTGACGGAGTGATTTTCCGCTTGAGGCGGTGTAGTTACGGTTTTCTCCGTTTTCCTAACTGTCTATGAACAACCGCCCCATTCTCCTCGGCATCGTTGGGGACAGCGCGGCCGGCAAGAGCACCATCACGGCCGGGTTGGCGGCCGTGCTGGGCGCCAACTGTGTGACGCACGTCTGCACCGATGACTATCATAAATACGACCGGAAAGAGCGGGCCGCCTGCGGGGTGACGCCGCTGAACCCGGATTGCAATTACATAGACGTGCTCGAACAGCACATTCAGCGGCTGTATCTCGGGCAGCCCATCCTCAAGCCGGTATACGACCATTCCACCGGCACGCTGGTGCGGCCCGAGTACGTGATGCCGCACCAGTTTGTCATCGTGGAAGGGTTGCTGGGCTTTTCCACGCCCACCTTGAGGCAGTTCTACGATGTGAAAGTGTTTCTGAGCCCTCCGGAGGAGCTGCGGAAGGTGTGGAAAATCAAGCGCGACACTGCCAAGCGCGGCTACACCACCAGGCAGGTGCTGGCTGAATTGGCGCGGCGTGAAGCCGACTCCGTTAACTTTATCCGACCGCAGCGGCAATACGCCGACATCGCCGTGAGATTTTATCCGCCCGCGGCGGTGGCGCCCAGGACGACGGGCGCGAACCTGAATGTGCAACTCGTGCTGCGCCCCACGATCCCGCACCCCGACTTGAGCTACCTGGTCAAAGAGGACGACACTTCCGGCACCGGCATCCGGCTGCTGCTGGGACGCGACGAGGGCCGGCCGGTGGATTTCCTCGAGATTGACGGAGACGTGGCGTCACAACATGCCGGCGAATTGGAGGACGCGATCTGGCAGCACCTGCCCGACCTGCGCCCGGTGAGCGACGATCAGTTTGGCGGCTACGCGGACCGCAGCGAAATGCGCCACAGCCCGCCGCTGGCGCTGACCCAACTGCTGATTGCCTACCATCTGCTGCGCAAATTCAATGACCTCTCACAAAGGAGCCCTCAATTGGCCCGCGCCCACTGGCCCCCGTTGAGTAAAGCAGTGATGGGGGTTCTGTAGCCAGAGAGCCACAGCGTCCCGCGAAGTCTCTTTGAACCGGCCCGGCGGCAAGGAAAGAAACCCCACTTCAGCCTGCCAAAAGCCGCTTCTAGCGTCAAGTGATAGTGTAAAGTTAGAGTTTGACCCCTTACGCAACTTGCGCCGGGGGGGATTAGGGGCGATTTTTGAGCTCCGGGACACCCAATCGCCCATGAAGCGAAAGCGCTCTTGCAAGTCGAAAGAAGGCTCAAACCGCGGCCCGTTGAACCTCTTTGAGCTGGAGGACGCCGCCAAAGCCAGGCTGCCGGCGATGGCCTACAGCTACTTTGCCAGCGGCGCCTGGGATGAGGTGACGCTGCGGGAGAATCGGGCCGCCTTCAACCGCATCCGCATCCACTACCGGGTATTGGTGGATGTGAGCCAACGCAGCCTGTCCACGAGCCTGTTGGGAGACGAGATTTCGCTTCCCATCCTCATCGCCCCCACCGCGTTTCATCGGCTGGCCCACCCCGAGGGAGAGCTGGCGACGGCCAGGGCCGCGGGGGCTGCGGGCACGATCATGGTGTTGAGCAGCTTGTCCAATACGCGCCTGGAGGAGGTGGCGGCGGCTTCGGGCGGGCCGCTCTGGTTTCAGCTCTATATCAATCGCGACCGCGGCTTCACCCGGGAGTTGGTGGCCCGGGCCGAAGGGGCCGGCTACCGCGCGTTGGTGGTAACGGTGGACACGCCCGAATGGGGCCGGCGCGAGCGTGACGTGCGCAACGGTTTTCATCTGCCGCCAGGCCTGAGCGCGATCAACCTGCTGCCCTCCAACGAATGCGGCGAGATTATCGGCCAAAGCGGAGCCGGCATGGGGCAGGCCTTCGGCTGGATGCTGGACGCGTCCTTGACCTGGAACGACATCGACTGGCTCTGCGGGCAGAGCTCCCTGCCCGTGATCTTGAAAGGCATCTGCACGCCGGAAGACGCGGCCCTGGCTATCGAGCATGGGGCGCGCGGGATCATTGTTTCCAACCACGGCGGCCGTCAAATGGACACGTCTCCGGCGACGATCGAGGTCTTGCCCGCCGTGGCCGCAACCGTGGCGGGCCGGAGCCCCATCCTGCTGGATGGCGGCGTGCGGCGCGGCTTGGACGTGCTGAAGGCCCTCGCGCTCGGCGCCAGCGCGGTGCTGATCGGACGCCCCGTGCTGTGGGGCCTGGCGGTGGCCGGCCAAGCCGGGGTGGAACTGGCGCTGAACTTGTTGCGGCAGGAATTGGACCTGGCCATGGCGCTGGCCGGCTGTGCCAATACCAAGGCGATAGCCAATCATTGCCAAACCGCATTGGCGCGTTGATGAACTGGTCCAAACTTTTGACATACCGCCCCTCAGAGTAAAAGACCGGATAAAGTTCTTGACTTTTTTGGAAAACAGGGCCAAAAGAGTGCGTCTGAAACTGATCCCAGGAGAACTTATGAACGGTCCGAGTCACTATGTTTTTTGTCCCGTGCTCTGGGGTAGCCGTAACGCCTCTTCACTGCGCAGCCAAGGCAGTCTGGCACAGGCCAGGTTGCGGGGGTGGTTAGGTGTTGCCTGTTTGCTGGCTGCTGGAGCGTTGGCGCTGCCGGTTGCCGCGCAGACGACGTACACCATGACGAGCTTGAACTCCAGCGTAGGCATTAATGTTAACGCAGGTGGCAGCACGCCGGCCGGGATGGCTAGCTGGCTGGTGGATGGCGTAAACCAAGTCCAACAGCAATGGTTCTATTACCGCATTGGCGACTCCAGCGCAAACCAGTCCATCGACACGATCGGGAGTGCGTCGGTGTTGCAGACCGCGAACACGCTGAGTGTCAGCTATACCAATTCGCCCTCAACCTACTATTTCACAGTGAAGTACACCCTCACGGGCGGCAGCCTCGGTTCAGGCCAATCGTCGCTGGGCGAGACGGTGCGGTTCTTCAACACCTCACCTAACAGTCTCGCCCTCAGTCTGTTTGATTATTCCGCTTTTGACTTGGGCGGGGTATCCGGTGGCCAGTCGGTGGCGTTTTCCAGCACTACGCTTGGCCCCCCGTTCAACCCCCAGTATGAGAACACTTTCACTCAGACGGTGGGTTCTCTTTCCTTAACCGATTCCGCAATCAGCGCGAACAACACGAGCCTTGTGGAAGCCAATTACAACAATTCCACGCTTCAGACCATAACTGACGGAGGCCCATCCAGTCTTGATGGTGTTACCAGCGCGGGGCCGGGAGCGGTTACGGGTGCGATGGAATGGGACGTGAACGTTCCATCGGGAAGCAGCCTGCTGGTTAGCAAGACAATCTCGATGGCTGTGCCCGAACCTTCGTCGGTCGCGATGATGGGCCTTGGGTGCCTGGCGTGGCTGGCGACTCGCCGATTTTTCAATTCGGGCTGTAAAAACTGATTCCGGGAAAGGCGGCACACCGTCTTTTCGGCCGTTCCGGAGCTGCCGGGTTGAGTGTAAGATAGCTCACAGTAGCGACTTGGGTCGGGCTGGTTGAAGCTGCCTTGCGCAATATCCGAACCTGCGATACTTGAGCGGAAAGGCTTGACTTTTTGTGGCGAATCTGTCTGAATTAGCTCAACCCAGGAATGCTAAGTGGTGCAACGCAGCGGGTTGTGATTTGAAACGGTCGCATCAATCAAAGAAACTATGAATCGGTTCAACAAATGCCTCGTGAATAGGCTTGGCCTTCTGACCATCGCTGTGGCTCCCGTCCTGCTGGTTTCTGTCAGCAGCGCACAGATCGTAACGCTCACCGACAATGGGTCGCAGGCCATGGTTAATCTGGGCTCCTCGGCCGGCATGTACGAGTGGACAGTAACCGGGTTACCGACAGGGATGCAGAACCAACTCAACCAGCAGTGGTTTTGGTACTCGATTGGCAACGGGGTGGCGCAGCCGATTAACACGCTCAGCGCGGCGAACTACAGTTGGAACCCGAGCCAGCCCGGCTTGCTGAACGCCACCTACGCCAGCAGCCAGCTCTCAATAACGGTTACGTACACGTTGACTGGCGGGGGCATTGGTCAGGCGGATATGTCCGAGGGAATAACGTTGCAAAACATGGCGCCCAGCACGCCGATTAATGTTAACTTTTTTGAGTATTCCGATTTCAACCTGCTCAATGATCCCAATGGGGATTCGGTCGCGATAGATAACAACTACGTTGTCCAGTGGAAGGGCGGCACGCAGATCGCAGAGGCGATTGTTGCCCCGGATGCGGATTACTTCGAGGCGAATACGACCGGAGGCACAAGCAGCACGCTTTATAAGCTGAATAATACCCCAAACCTGACGCTCGACGGCAACACCAGCGCCGGCCCGGGCGACGTGACGTGGGCCTACCAATGGGACTTTGACAACCTAACCAGTGAGGCCATCCAAAAGGACAAGCTTCTGGACGTGGAGTTTGTTCCCGAGCCCACGACTTTGGCGCTGGGCCTGCTGGGCTTGGGGGCCGTCCTGCTGCGCCGGCGAGTCCGGGCGTAAGGCGACCTGTTCTTTGCCGTAACGGCATTTTTTCGAACGCGGGCCGGTGGATCATCGGCCCTTTTCGTGTACTTCACGCTATTGACCGCTATACAGCACATGAGTTTTGAAGTTCAACTGGGAACAGAAGGGGTTGGGGGGATCGGTGGAGAAACCTGAGATATGCGCCCTGCTTCACTGGGGGCCTTTTTCGCTGGTGCCGGTCTGGCGCTGAGCGGCTTCATCGCGCCCATCGCGTGGGCTGGGGGCAGCGGGCTTAACGTCGCTGTCATCGCGAACTTGGACAGCTCAAACTCCTGCGAGGTGGCAAACTACTATTGTGAACAGCGCGGCATCCCGCCGGGAAACGTATTGTTTATCGATTGGACCGGAGGGAATACGTCGTGGGACAGCGACGATTTCGAGTCCTGTTTGCTATCTCCACTTTTGGACATGCTGGCAAGCCGGCAATTGACCAACCAGGTTACGAGTGTGGTTCTGTCGATGGACATCCCGTTTGAGACCATCAGCTCGGCGGACGGCACCATTAACAGCACGACTTCGGCCCTGTTCTACGGGGTAAGAACCAGCAGTGGGGCGTGGGGCTTCACCAACAGCTATGCTTTCAGCGAGGCTGCGTTTGGCGCCGTGACACCCGTGGGATCGCCAGGCTATTCATTCCTGGCAACGATGATCACAGGCGATTCGCTCGCTGAGGCGGAGCAGGTGGTGGATCAAGGGGTTGGGAGCGATGGCACGTTTCCTTTGCAGCCAGTGGTGCTGGCAAAGAGCTCCGACACAACCCGAAACATCCGTTATTTGTCCTTCGACAACGCGATCTTCAACGTGAATGTGCTGGGCGCCGCGGCGATCCTGCGCACCAATTCCGATACGCTTCCCGAGCAGGGGCAATTTCTCGGTTACGAGACGGGCCTGGAGAACTTCACCGTTCCAGCCGGGGCTTTCGTCCCGGGGGCGATGGCCGACAGCCTGACTTCCTTTGGGGGCATCATTTTTGGGGCCAACGACCAGACCACGGTGCTGGCGCTTACGGCGGCCGGGGCGGCGGGCTCTTACGGCACGGTTGCGGAACCGGGCACGGACACGCAGAAGTTTCCCGATCCGCAGGACTATTTTTATCAGTCGCGCGGGTTCAGCCTGTCGGAGAGCTACTATCAGAGCATCAATGTTCCGTATCTAGGGCTGATTGTCGGAGAGCCTTTGGCGGCGCCATTTCAGCAGGTGGGCTGGGGCGCATGGGGTGTGACCAACGCCAATCCGGTTCTTCACGGCGTGGCGGCTTTGCCGGTTTCGTTCGTTGCCAGCGACAATGCCCATCCGCTGCAACAGATTGACCTGTTTATCGACGGCGTTTTTTTTAGCACGGTGACCAAGCTCGCGCCGTCCGCGGGCAATCTCTTGACCGTGTCGCTGAATGGATATCCGGTCACCTACAGTGTTCCCGCGAACGCGACGTTGCCCGCGATCGCATCGGGCCTGGCGGCGGCGCTCAATGCTCCGGCCGTGAGCAACATCACCGGGGTTGCGGCCTATCCCTACGGCGACCGCGTCGAATTGCATTTGCTTTCCACGAACCCGGTTCCCGGCCCATTCTACTTCACGGATGCGACGGCGACGAACGCAGTCCTGCCGTTCTACCAGACGGAGTTGTTGCCAACGAGTTTTCCGCCGCAGTTGAGCCTGGCGGGCCGTGGCCGGGGCGGCTTTCCCAAGCTGCAGATCAACACTCTTCCCAATATGCCGGTTGTGATTCAGGCCTCCAGCGACCTGGCGAATTGGCTTCCGGTGTGCAACTGCCTCCAGGGCGGCCCGTTGGTTTACAGCGATCCTGAGGCCAGCGGCTATGACCGCCGGTTTTATCGGGCTTCATGGTCGACTGACGGCAGTTGGCTGGCAGTTGGCATGCCGCCGTCGACGGCTCCCGAGATTGCGGCGCAACGGGGCCCGGGTGCGGGAGGGGCACTCCTTCAAATTGCCAGCTCGGTATGGCCGTACATCATCGAGAGTTCGACGGACGGCACTCACTGGGCGCCGCTGTATACGAATCTCGCCGTCGGCCAGGTCCAGGCTGCTGTCACCAGCTCGATCGGGTCCGGCAGCGTCCTGACGACGTTTCTCGCAACCGGCCAACCCACCTTCATGAAGTCGGCGGCGTTTGGTCTGCGAGAGTGCGAGGTGCCATCCACGTCCCTTATGGTGGGAGCCTGGATCGCGCTGACGATCACCAAGACGAACGGCGCAATCGTCGTCGTGGGAGTTACCAACCAGGTGAGCGGCACCAGCTCCACCAACCTGGCGGCGCAACTATGCAATGCCATTAACGCGACCCCGGCTTTGCAGGGCAGCGACGGGGTGACGGCCGAAGATTTCACCATAAACGCCGCCAACATGGCTTCGTTCAACCTGTTGGCGGGAAGTCCGGGGCTCCAGGCCGCCGGCATTCAGGTGGCTAATCGCCAGTCTGGCGTCATCTTTCTCGCCTCGGCGGGCAGCCTGACGCAGAATCTCTCCAGCCTCCAGCCGCGAAGCCATCTTTACGTCACTACGGGCGCGACGGCATTAGGCGCGCGATTTCGACTCGACACTACCAGGCTTGCGGATGGCTTTCATGAGCTGACTGCCGTTGCCTACGAAGGGAGCGACGTGCGGACTCAGACCAGCGCGAACCTCGCCGTTCAGGTCCAGAACAGCTCTTTGACGGCGAACCTGACCCTGCTGGATTTGACCAATGGCGCCCCCGTCGGAGGCACCTACCATATCCAGGTGGCCGCCAACACGAATGCGGTGAGCACGATTACTCTCTATAGCACCGGCGGAGCCTTGGACAGCATCACGAACGAGCCTGCCGCCACGTTCGGCTTCGGTGGGGCGACTTTAGGGGCCGGCTTGCACCCGTTTTATGCGGTGGTGGAGGCTGCCGACGGGACGCAATACCGCACCGGCATGCAGTGGGTTCGGCTGAGCGAGGGGCAGTAGAGGCAAGGCGGTGGCATTGGCCTGGCGAGAACCCCGATGGTTTTCACTCCGCCCCCTTCCTCTGCCACTCCTGGATGCGGTGGCAGGCTTCCTGGAAATAGTCGTTGGAGGGGTCGAGCCAAATGATCCGGCGGTCTCGCTTGAACCAGGTGAGCTGGTCTTTGGCGAAGTGGCGGATGGCGGTTGCGAGCTGAAGGCGGAGGTCCTCGAGCGTGCTGATCTCCCCCCGGAGATAGCGCGTGACGTAGCGGTACTCCAAGCCGAGTTTGTCGAGCCGGGTGTCGGACACGCCCCGGGAGCGGAGGCCGGCGACCTCGTCGAGCATCCCGCCGGCGAGGCGCGCCTGAAGGCGTTTTTTGATTCTCTCCTCGAGGAGCTCGCGGGGCCAGGTCAACCCGAGCTGGAGGCAGTCGTAGCGCGGGGAGCTTTTGCGGGCGGCGGCGTGGGCGCGGCCGGCGGCGGCAATTTCGATGGCGCGGATGAGGCGGCGCGGATTGTTTTTATCGATGCGTGCGGCGGCTTCCGGGTCGGACTTCTCAAGCCGTTCGACTAATTGAGGGAGCGGCAGGCGCTCAAGTTCGGCGCGCAATGAGTCGTTGGGAGGGACATCCACCAGTTCATAGCCTTCGACGACCGCGCTGAGGTACAAACCGGTTCCGCCGACCAGGAAAGGCAATTTCCCGGCCTGGCCAATGGAGTCGATGGCGCTGTAAGCGGCCCGCTGATACTGGGCCAGCGTGAAGTATTCGGACACGTCGGCAACGTCGATCAGGTGGTGCTTTACAGTCCCGGCCTGGGCTGGGGTTATCTTGCCGGTGCCGAGGTCGAGGCCGCGATAAATCTGGCGCGAGTCGGCGGAGACGACTTCGCCGCCGAAGTGGCTTGCCAGGCGAATGCCGAGGTCGCTTTTTCCGGAGGCATTGGTTCCGAGTATGACGGCAAGGTTCTGCATGATCACGCGGCGGGAAGGGATTCATCGCGGCTGAGCGAAGGGGGGAGATTCAGGGCGGGACTGACCTCGAAGGTTGCGAGGCAGACTTGTGCCTGCCCGGGATCATTCAGGCAAAGGGCGCCCTGGCGGATTCTAGGCGGATGTTCAGCCGAGCGGGCAGGGGAACACGGGGCGGGACGCCCCGTCCACTCGCCGGCGAGGACGCCGGCGCTACACGCAAAGGCGGAATCCGGAACCGGCGCTGGGTCCTGTGAGAGGCGCGGTGGGAGGCGATTGGCCAGGGACCGGGCGTAGGCGGAGAGGTCGGCGAAGCCTTCGGCTCGCGCCTGGGCCTGGGTGACCAGGCGGAACAAGCCGCAGGTTCCGGGAGAGGCATGTTTCATCAGCTCAAGGGTCAGGCGCCCCATCGTGTAGCGGGGATTGATTTCCACGACGGGCTTGACGCGGCAACCGCCCTGGGGCGAGCGATAAACGAAGGCGTCGATACTGACGGGTCCGACAAAACGGGCGCCTTGCAGTTCTGCTTCGAGCAAGGAGAAGATATCGCGGTAGAGGCGCTGGAGGCGTCTCGAAATGTCCGCCGCTGAGCGGAAGAAGGCGACTATTTTGGGTGGCAGGCGCCGCCGGTAATCGGCCTCGGCCCAATTGGCCAGGAATTGCCCTTTGCGATCATTGACCAGGCCGGTATAGCCGCAGAGCCTGAGCTTGCGCGGGCCCATCTCCAACTGGACGGAAAAATCCAGCACGCGCTCCAACCACGGTTCGACGACCAGTTGCCGGCCATGGCCCAAGGCATGGGCCAGCCACTGCCGCTGCGCCGGCAATACGTCTGGTTCCCACAGCCGGATGGCGTTGTGTCCGGCCAAGCCGAGGGCTTCTTTGACGACCACCCGAGGATGACCGCGGCCACGAATGGCGGCGATGGCTTCGAGGGCGTCTTCAAGGCTGTCCACTGCTACGCCTGCTTCCTCTTCGGAGCAGAGCCAGGGTTCGGCCGCCGCAGCGTCAGGACGGAGCGGCGCCTCTGCCGCCGGGGGGGAAGCCTCGTTCCGCCCGTGGCAGCGAGCCAGGGCCTTGCTAAGGAAATCCGCGCTCCAGGCTTTGGAATAGAGCCGGGCGATGTTGTCATTGAAATGCCGGCTTGCGATTCGAGCTTCACCGGCGAGCCGGGCATAGAGCGGCTCGAACAGTTCGACACTATCCGGCCCCCAGGCCCAGGGCCGCAACCTGCGGATCTTCCGCCGGCAGAGACTGCCGGCCGGATTGATGCGCCCTTCGGTCAGTTCGACGAATTCCGGCGGTGGAAACCCGGCTTGGGTGAGGGTGTCCAGAAAAGCCGCTGAGGGGCGTTTCGCCAGAAGGACAACGTCGTGCGGCCGGCAGAGGAATTGCGGCAGGTTGGCGAGGTCGCCGGCGAGCAGCGCCTGGTGTTTTACCGGGGTAAAGGATTTACCTCGGGCCATGTGGCCTTCGGCAAAGGGATTGAATACATAGACCGCGGGGATGCGGTTGTGGCGGGGCGCAGAAGGCTTCGAATGCGGCCGCTCGTCGGTCGCAGTCGGCAGCGACTGGAGCTTGTCATCCCGGGTCGTCAGGGCCGGGACCTGTCCGGCAAGGTCACGAGGTTCCATTGTCGCCAATCAAGCTAGCTGGTGGGGTCCACAGTTGCCAATTCCGATTGCAGTCCGTTTTCTCGTTGTCAGGCGGCTTGTTCACGGTCATATTGCGTTTTGGAAGAGGCGAACGGCAGCCGTGACAAGCCTCGGGATTTCTGGCAGATGACCGCTTAGTTTACCAAGTGTTATGAGGACGCACAAAGCCCGAATCAAAGCCGGGCGGACCGAGTTGGAAAAGACCTCCACCGGCATCGCCGGCCTTGATGAAATCGCCAACGGCGGCCTGCCCACGTCTCTCTGCGGGGCTGCCGGCTGCGGCAAGACCCTCCTGGTGAGCAACCAGATTTGAACCCCCTCCCTTTGACAGCCACACAGCGACCCTATGAAAGCTCAACGTCAACGCGCGGTCCGTCCCAAAGCTAACAGCGAGATTTGGCAACTCCGCCTTTACGTCGCCGGCCAGACCGCCAAGTCTCTTACGGCTTTTGCCAACCTCAAGCGCCTCTGCGACGAGCACTTGTCCGGCAAGTACAAAATCGAGGTCATCGATCTGCTGAAAGACCCCAAGCTGGCGCGTGGCGACCAGATCCTGGCCATCCCGACCCTGGTTCGCAAACTGCCTCAGCCGGTCCGCAAGATCATCGGAGACCTCTCCAACACCGAGCGCGTGTTGGTGGGGCTGGATCTCCGCCCCACCTCCGTTCACGCCTCGAACGAACGCGCCGCCGCGGGCTCGCGGAGCCCCGTTGCCACCCCAACCTTATGAAGCGGACACCCAAAGCCGACGTTTCGCGCCAGTTCGAGGAAGCGTTGAAAGCTCCGCAGCCGGAAAGCTACATCCTGCGCCTCTACATTACCGGCCTGACTCCGCGATCCACTAAAGCTATCGAGAATATCAAGCGCATCTGTGAGGAGCACCTGCAGGGGCGCTACCAACTGGAGTTTATCGACATCTTCCAGCGGCCCGTTCTAAGCAAAGGGGAACAGATCATCGCCGCCCCCACGCTCATCAAGCTGCTGCCGCTGCCCTTGCGGCGCTTTATTGGCGATATGTCCAACACCGACAAGATCCTGCTCGGCCTCGATCTCCGATCGAAAGCCGAGGACGCCTGCGAGACCCCCTAACAAAGCTCTTGTCAGGCCTGGATCTGCGGCCAAATTCAAGTATGAGCTGATGATGAAGCCGAAGCAGCGCCAATCCAAAGCCGGCGACCCTGCCGGGGCGATCGCCGAGCTCCGTGCCCGCCTGGCGGAAGCCGAGGAGACCATCGAGGCCATCCGCACCGGCGCCGTGGATGCCCTGGTGGTTTCCGGCGCCCAGGGCGAGCAGGTCTTCGCCCTCAAGGGGGCTGAAACGCCCTACCGGCTGCTGGTCGAGGCCATGCACGAAGCGGCGGTTTTGATCAATGCGGATGGGACTATTCTCTATTGCAATGACCGCCTCTCGGCGATGGCGCAATGCCCGGTTGGTTACCCGATGGGCAAGCCGCTGACCGATTTCGTCATGCCCGAGCAGGCGGCTGAACTCAAGCTCCTGCTTCGGACCTTGCCACCCGAAGGCCGGGCGGGGGAGTTCCGGCTCCGGCCGGGCGACCCCTCCGGCAAGGGGACGCCGGTTCAGCTCGCGGTGCGGCCACTGAAGCTTGACGGCATGGCCGGCATGGCAGTCGTGGCGACCGACCTGACGACCCAGAAAGCCTACGAAGCCATTCTCCATCAATCCAACCAACAACTCGAAGAACGGGTCCGGCAGCGCACGGCCGACCTGACCCGCGCCAACGACCAGTTACGGGAGAGCGAGGCGCGTTTCCGGGGCTACTTCGAACTCGGGCTGATCGGCATGGCAATCACCTCGCCGACCAAAGGGATTGTTCAAGTCAATGACGAGCTTTGTAGAATATTGGGATACGAACGGAGCGAGTTGCTGCGGCTGAGCTGGGCGGAGTTGACTCACCCGGACGACCTGGGGGCGGATGTCGGTCAGTTCAATCGGGTTCTAGCCGGGGAGATGGACGGCTATTCCCTGGACAAGCGATGGATCCGCAAGGACGGTCAAATTATGGATGGCACCATGTCGGTCAAGTGCCTGCGTCGCGCGGACGGATCGGTGGATTACTTCGTGGCCCTTTTGCAGGACATCACCGAGCGCAAGCGGGCGGAACAGGTGCTCGAAAACACCCTCCAGCGTTTCTACCTGGTGCTTTCCAGCATGTATTCGGGGGTCCTGCTGATGACCGAACAAGGGAGGGTCGAATTCGTCAATCAGGCCTTTTGCGACGCTTTTGGGCTCAAAGAGGGCCTGGCAGATCTGGTCGGCTTGGCCTCCCGCGACCTGCTCGCGAAGATTCTCCCCGCCTTCCAGCACCCGGACCAAGCCAAAGCCCGCGTGCTGCAAATCCTTGAGCGCGGGCAAGCGGTCAAAGCGGAAGAATTTGCCATGCAGGGCGGACGCACCGCGTTCCGGGATTTTATACCGTTGCATGTCCGGGGAAACCGCTGCGGGCGGCTCTGGATCTACACGGACATCACCGAGCGCAAACAGGCCGAAGAGATCGTGAAGCGAAGCAAAGAGGACCTCGAACGCATTGTTGCGGAGCGCACCGCGAAGCTGCAGGAGATGGTTGCCGAACTCGAGCACTTTTCCTATACGATCACCCATGACATGCGCGCGCCGCTGCGAGCCATGCAGGGATTTGCCGAGATGATGGCTGAGGCATGCGGCGGGTGCCGGGAGCAGGACGCGCAACGGTTCCTGGAGAGAGTCAGGACTTCAGCCGTGCGGATGGATTCTCTGATCGTTGACGCGTTGAACTACAACCGCACGATCCGCCAGGAACTTCCGCTGGAGCCGGTGGACGTGGCAGCGCTGTTGCGCGGGATGCTTGACTCCTACCCTGAGTTACAATCGTCCAAAGCCCAAATCGAGCTTGAGGGTGATTTTCCGCTGGTGATGGGCAACGAGGCCGGACTAACGCAATGCTTCTCGAATCTGTTGGGCAACGCCGTTAAATTCGCGAGGCCAGACCAGAGGCCGCAAATCCGCATTTGGGCCGAAACCCGCCAGCCCTCACCTGGGGACAACCGGCCAATTTCATCTCTTCCTGGACGGCCTTCAACCGTCAACTATCAGCCTTTAACCACTCCGGTCGTGCGCGTCTGGGTCGAGGACAACGGCATCGGAATTTCCGAATTCCTGCTCCCGCGCGTCTTTGACATGTTTACTCGCGGACACAACACCTATGAAGGGACAGGCATCGGCCTGGCCCTGGTCCGCAAGGTGATGGACCGGATGGGCGGCAAAGCGGGGGTGGAATCGGAAGAAGGCAAAGGCAGCCGATTCTGGCTCGATTTCAGGCCGGCGGCTTAGAGTCGCGCCGGCAAGCCTGGGAGCGCGGAGCGTGAAATAGCGAACGGGAATCAGCCGGTGTTCGGAATGCGGGGTGCGGCTGTCCTCGGCCGCAGCGGGCGCCGGATCACGGCTGACTTGAGACTTTTCTATAGTCTCCGCCCATCGATCGACGTTCCGCCCGAGAGGGCGGACAGCAGAGTCTGCTTAGAAGAGGCCATTCGAATACCCGGAATCAAGCGCTAATCGTTACCCGCTGCGCCCGAGGACGGGCGCACCCCTAATGGTGTCCGGGGGCGCCCGCCTGCGTTCACTCTGATTTTGACTTGCGTTGGGGGGGGGGGGTACATTTGAATCTTGAAGATGGGTGTTAACCAGGTGATCAATCTCGTACTGTACGTAGAAGATGAAGAATCCGACCGGATCTTCATGGAGAGGGCATTTGGGAAGGCGGGATTAGGGCAGGCTTTGCGAATGGCAGTGAACGGCCAGGAAGCCATTGATTACCTGTCGGGCAATGGCCCCTACGCGAATCGCGATCAACATCCGCTCCCGGGGATCGTCCTGCTCGATCTCAATATGCCGGTCGTCACCGGCTTCGAGGTGCTCCAATGGATGAAAGAAGACCCGCAGCTCACGGCCCTGCCGGTCGTGATATTCTCCTCGTCGACAAAGGGCGAGGACAAAGCGAAAGCGCGGGAATTGGGCGCCAACGAATATCTGGAGAAACCGCACTCGGTGTCCAAGTGGGGCGAGGTCGTGGAGCGCCTTCGGAGCGTGTGGGGCTTAAGCGGCGGGAGGGATCACCCGGCTGAGAGGTTCAAGTAGACGGTCCCGAGGCGTCTCGGTGAACGGCCAGCGGCGAGAAGGCCGGCAGGCAGACCGCGACGTATTCAGCGCCTCAAAGAGTTTTGGCATGGCGTGCCCTCAGAGTTTGTGAGCAATAAAGAAGAACCTCTTGAAAATGAAGAACACCTTGCCATCACTTTGGGCGGGATACGCTCGTTTCACCCGTTCCAGCACCTCCGCGGAGAAGCTTTGGCGGCAGTCCTCCGGCAATCGGTCGAGAAATGGCCGCAGCCCGGTGGATGACATCCAATCGATTATCGCCGGATGATCCTTGAGCACGTGGTAGTAGTGCGTGACCCACAAATCCAGCGCGCGGGTCAGGTCCCGGAGCGCCTCGTAATACACGGCCTCCTCGAACAGGTGCACCCCGGGATCAAACCCGGCAAAAAACCGGGAGTACGGCGGCAGGTTCGAGGTCTCCCGGATTGCGGCGGCCATGGGCATCTCCTCGAACTTGGGAATCTGCGCGGCGAGTATCCCGCCGCTGGTCACGCTCCTCATCAACTGCGGCATCAACTGGCGGTGATCGGGCAACCATTGGAGTGAGGCGTTGGCAAACACAAGGTCGAAGGCGCCGAGATGCGACAGATCAGCCGCGGCGTCTCCCTGGACCCACTCGATATCCGAGCGCGCGTTTCTGGCCTTCTCAATCATTGCGGGGGAGGAGTCCAGCCCGACAACGTGTGATCCCGGCCAGCGTTCCCGGAGCACAGCGGTGCTGTTGCCCGGGCCGCAGCCGAGGTCAATGATACGGGCGGGGCTTGGCATTGGGATGCGCGCGACCAGGTCCCGCACCGGCTGCGTGCGCTCCTGCTCGAACTTCAGATACAACTCCGGATTCCAGTCAGACATACCTGTTGGCGAGTAAACCTGTTTTAGGCAGCGGCAACCAGTTTTTTATTGAGCCGAAGCGGGTCCGGGCGCGGGTCGCCCCGCTGAAGCGAGGTGCTACTAAGAAGGGTTGCCGTAAACTGTGATGCGCCCGGCGGGTCTAATAACTTCCGGTCCCCAGCACCGGCTTTTTCCCCTGGCTATCGCTCTGGCGGTCGGGTGCCGCGGCGCGCTTCCGGCATTCGTCGAGGATCGCGGCCGTGGCGGTGGCGCCGCAGCGGGTGGCTCCCAGATCCCGGACTTTGATGAGGCCGTCGAGATCGCGAACCCCGCCGGCAGCCTTGACCTGCAGCCTGGGCGAGACATTCGCGCGCATGAGCGCGAGGTCGTGCTCGGTGGCGCCCTTGTAGTTGTAAGTGCCGTCCGGCTGCTTCACGAAGCCGTAGCCGGTGCTGGTCTTGACCCAATCGGCCCCGGCGCGCTCGCATAACTGGCAAAGCTTCTTCTTGAAATCATCGCCGCTCAACCCGGCGCCGCCCTGCGTCAGGTAGTCGTTCTCGAAGATGACCTTCACCTTCGCGCCGCGCGAGTGCGCCTCGTCACAGACGGCCTTGATGTCGCGTTCGACGTAATCCCAATCTCCGCTCAAGGCCTTGCCGAGGTTGATGACCATGTCGATCTCGACGGCGCCGTCTTTGCAAGCCAGCTCGGTTTCGTAGCGTTTTGACTCGGTGGTCGAGCTGCCGTGCGGGAAGCCGATGACGGCGCCGACGAAAACGCCGGTGCCTTTGAGCAATTCCGCGGCGCGTTGGACGGCGTAGGGTTTGATGCATACGGACGCCACGCTGTATTTCGCAGCCAGCTTGCACCCATCCTCCAATTCCCGGTCGGTCATCGTGGGATGCAGGAGCGAGTGATCAATCATTTTGGCAAGCTCTTCGCAGGTGTATTTCATATTGTTGGTGAAATAAGTGTAAGCGATCCTAGGCAGAGAGCCACACTCCAACCTTAAGTTTTTGCAGGAGAAGCCGATATGAAAACATGCCAGGATCTGGGATCAGCGAGGGGCTTGAGCGTCGCTTGGATGAAGCCGGCGCGCCGGCGCGGCCTGTTTTTCGCACGGGGAAAGGTCCTTGCGTGCTGGCAGCGGCAGCGCTTGGCGCGCGGTTGTCCCGGCACTAACCACGGCAGTTTTTGGCGCAAATGAATCTCGCGGCGCTCTTGCAAGAAGGAATGGCATCGCAGGGCGCCGGCGACCTGGAGAAGGCCGCGGCAGTTTACCAGCAAGTACTTCAGCGCTGGCCCCGACAACCGGATGCTCTGTATCTGCTTGGCCTGGTGGTTCAGAAGCGCGGCAACCATGCGGCGGCGATCGGGCTGTTTGCCCAGGCGACCGAAGCGAGCCCAAGGCATGCGAGGGCTCACTTGCAACGAGGTTTTTCTCTGAATGTGATGGCCAGGCCCGAGGAAGCGGCGTCCGCGTTTCGAGCGGCCATAGCCGGCCAGTCACACCTTGCCGAGGCGCACCATCAACTGGGCAATACACTCCGGATGCTCAACCGGCTACCCGAAGCGCTGACGAGCCTGCGAGAGGCCACCCGGCTTTCGCCCTCGGACGTTGTATTCTGGCTGAGCCGGGGCGTGGCATGCATGCGGGCTCGGGAAACGGATGAGGCGGTGGAGAGCTTTCAGCACGCGGTGAAGCTCAAAGCTTCGCTGCCCGAGGCCCATGAGATTTTAGCGCAGGCGCTGATGGCGCAACAGCGGACCGCGGAGGCGCGGGGTCACCTGGACGAAGCGCTCCGGCTGCGCCCGGGTTTTGCAGAGGCCGAACATGATTTGGGCCGGCTTTGCATGGAAGAAGGATTGCTGGCCGAAGCCGCCGCGCACTACCGGTCGGCACTGGCAATCAAACCGGCGCCGGAAACGCAGAGCAATCTGCTCTTCCTGCTCCATTACCTGCCCGAGACGGAACCGGAAAAACACTTTGCAGAACATCGGCGATGGTCGGAATGGTTCGAGCGACCTTTGCGTGAAGCCCGGCGACCTCATGCCAACGATGCCGCGCCGGAGCGCCGCCTGCGAATCGGCTATGTCTCCCCCGACTTTCGCGGGCACCCGGTGGTGTCGTTCATTGAGCCGATTTTGAGGCTGCATCGGCGGGACAACTTCGAGACGTTTTGTTATGCGAACGTACAGGCGCCGGATGCGGTCACCCAGCGGTTGCGGGGCCTGGCCTGCCAATGGCGGGACATCTACGGGCGGGATCCGGAGAAGGTGGCCGAATTGGTCCGGCAGGACAGGATCGACATCCTGGTGGACCTGGCCGGACACACGACGGACCATGAACTGCTGGTGTTTGCCCGCAAACCGGCCCCGGTGCAGGTAACCTGGATAGGTTATCCCAACACCACCGGCCTGGAAGCGATGGATTATCGTCTGACGGATTCCATCAGCGATCCGCCCGGGCAAACGGAGCCCTGGCACAGCGAGCGGCTGGTGCGTTTGCCGAAAACGTTCTCCTGCTACTGCGCCCCGGCAAAAAGTCCGGCAGTCAGACCCTTGCCCGCACTAGCCAACGGCTATGTTACGTTTGGCTCCTTTAATAATTTCCGGAAGCTGAGCCAACCGACGATTGAAGTTTGGGCGCGGCTCATGCGCGAGATGCCGACGGCCAGGCTGCTGCTGAAATCGCAGGGCCTGGCCAACCCCGGAACGGCGCGCCGTCTCCGCGAGCAATTCATTCGCGGGGGAGTGGGTGCCGATCGAATCGAGCTGCGCGGGGCGGGGCTTCCCACGGAGCTTCACATGGGACTGTATAACCAAGTGGACCTCTGCCTGGATCCGTTTCCGTACAATGGCACCACCACCACTTGCGACGCGTTGTGGATGGGCGCGCCGGTGATAACGCTGGCAGGAAAGAGCCATGTGGCCCGCGTCGGCGTGAGCCTGGTATCGCACCTCGGGTTTCCCGAATGGGCCGCTGAGACTTCGGACGGCTATGTGGCGAAATGCCGGGAATTGACAAGCGATTTGCCCGGGCTGGCGGCGCTACGTCTCGGGCTTCGGGAGCGAATGCGCCTGAGCCCGATCTGCGACGCGGGGCAGTTTATCGGCCACCTTGAAGCCGCGTTCCGCGAGATGTGGAAGCGGTGGTGCGAGGGGCAAGCGGAGGGACGCCACTTGGCGGGCTCGCCAGGCTCGCCGCATGGGCTGGCCTCGGCCGGCGAGCCGCAGTGTCTCGCATAGACCTGATAGGCCTCGCTATTCTTCGCCCGTGAGCTTTTCGATTTGTTGCTCGGCCTCTCCCAGTTTTTCTCTGGCCCGGCCGCGCTTGGCTTCCGCGCGGCCTTCCTGCTCCAGGCGGGCGCTACGGGTCGCCTGCCCGGCGGTTTCTTTGATCCTGCCTTTGACTTGTTTGGCTATCCCTTTAGCCCGATTCCTTGTGCTCGCTTTCATAATCGTACCGCAACCTGCCATTCCCGTCTGACCGAGAAATGGGGAATAACCCGAAGGTGTGTCGGGAGGGTCGGGGGGAGTGTCCCACGACACCGGACGCTCGGCACGCTTCCGCTCACGATGTCGAAATCCGGGCGAGGTGGGGTGGTCGACGGGATTTGAACCCGCGACAGCCAGATCCACAATCTGGGGCTCTAACCGGGCTGAGCTACGACCACCAGAACCGGGGCCACAACGTAGGTTTTTAAAACCCCGGAGTCAAGCACTTCCCAGGGCCCTGGAATTGTTGGGAGCTTTACCCGGCGGGGGTATCCCCTATAAAGTGGCGGAATGGCCGAACTCGAAAACAGCAAGCTATTCAGTCAACTGAATCCGGAAGAACTCGCCGCGCTGCGGCGGGGCGCTCGGCAACGGAAGTTCGGTTCGGGCCAGGAGATTTTTAAAGAGGGCGATCCTGGCGACGGTCTCTATTTCGTCAGCGAGGGCCTGGTGGAGATCTCCGCTCGCGTTGGCGAGGGCGCGCAGCATGTTTTTTCCGAGATCGGGCCCGGCGGCATTTTCGGGGAGATGGCGGTGGTGGAGGATGAGCCGCGGTCGGCCAGCGCGGTGGCCCGGAAGGAAACGCGGGCTTGGTTCATTTCCCGCGATGAGATGCGGGAATCGATCAAGCGTTCCCCGGCATTGGCGCTGGCGTTGTTGAAACAGATCAGCAACCGGCTGCGTGAATTCAACCATCAGCATATCGATGAAATCCTCCAGGCCGAGCGCCTGGCCGTGGTTGGCCGATTTGCCCGATCGATCATTCACGACCTGAAGAATCCCCTGCACACGATTGGCTTGAGCGCCGAAATGATCGGGCTGGACCGGGTCACTGCGGCAACGCTGCGCCAGGCTAAGACCACCATTCGCGGCGAGGTGGACCGCATCAACGGGATGGTGGGCGAAGTCCTCGAATTCACCCAAGGATCGCGCAACGACTTGATCCTGACGCCAATGGACTATTCCCCTTTTGTTCTGGTGGTGGCGGAGCAGCTTCGTCCGGAACTTGCGGCTCGAGCTGTTGAGATCCAATTCGTCAACGCGCCCCCGTCGGTCCGTCTTCTGGTCCATCCGAAGCGCCTGTGCCGGGTGTTCCGGAACCTCGCGCACAACGCAGCGGAAGCCATGCCGGAGGGAGGCCGGATTCGGCTGCGTTTCCAGTCGACCGACAAGGAAGTCATCACCGAGATGGAGGACACAGGCCCGGGGATCGCGCCGGAGATCGCCGACCGAGTGTTCCAAGCGTTTGTTTCCTTTGGCAAGATCCACGGCACCGGCCTGGGCCTCTCGATTTGCAAGCGGATTGTGGAAGATCACCGGGGCTGGATCGCTGCCCGCAACGAGCCCGGAGGCGGGGCGGTTATCTCGTTTGGGTTGCCGCGCGTGGAAGGGGATAGAAGGGCGGACTAGCTAACACGTTCTAACGACCAAAGATATGAACCGCATCCGCCTGTTGCCGGAACAGGTCGCCAATCAAATCGCCGCCGGCGAGGTGATCGAGCGGCCCGCCAGCGTCGTGAAGGAACTCGTGGAGAACTCGCTCGACGCGGAGGCGGGGCGCATCGCGGTCGAAGTCCAGGCTGGAGGGCGCAGCCTGGTGCGGGTTATCGACGACGGCCTGGGGATGAGCCGGGACGACGCTCTGCTGTGCCTGGAGCGGCACGCGACGAGCAAGATTCGCCGCGCCGAGGACCTGGCGGCGATCAGCACTATGGGTTTTCGGGGCGAAGCCCTTCCGAGCATTGCCAGCGTGAGCCGCTTCACCCTGACCACGCGCGAGCGGGAGAATGCGTCCCCGGAAGGGACGCAAGTTGTCATCAGCGGCGGCAAGATACTGGAAGTCAAAGCGGCCGGCAGCGCGCCGGGCACGACGGTGGAGGTGCGGCAGCTTTTCTTCAACCTGCCGGCGAGGCGCAAGTTTCTCCGCACCGAAGAGACCGAATCGGCCCACATCCAGCATTATCTGACGCTGGCGGCGATGGCTTATCCGGAAGTCGCTTTTACGTTTCAGAAGGATGGGCGCCTGGCATGGCAACTGGCGGCGCTGAAAGCGGGCGCCGACATGGCCGCGCGGCTGGCGGCTCTCCAGCAACGGTTGCGGGCCATCTACGGGGGGGAGCAGCGGCTGCTGCCGGTCGATTTTTCCGCGCGGATGCCGGTGTGGCAGGATCCGGAGGAAGCCGCGGCTTGGCGCTCGGTTTCGGAATCGGGATCCGCCGCTGCGGCAACGGCATCGGACGAGCCGGATTCGGCCCAGTTTCGGCTCTGGGGTTTTATCGGGGCGCCGGGCGTTTCCAGGGCCACGCGCGAGGACCAGCATCTGTTTGTGAATCGGCGGCCGGTGGAAAATCGCGGGCTCAATTTCGCCCTGCTGGAAGGCTATCACACTTCGCTGATGAAGGGCCGCTATCCGGTCTGCTGCCTGTTTCTGGAAATCGACCCCGCGGCGGTTGATGTCAACATTCACCCGGCCAAGCGGGAAGTGAAGTTCCACCGCGAAGCCGAGGTGCGCCGTCTCGTGGCCCAAGGCGTGCGCCAGACACTGCTCAAGTTCCACGGACCGCAGCCGCAGGCGTCGGACGGCCGGCCGCAGGCCGGGGAGCAGGAGCCCGGAGGCGGCAACCCAGAGGAAAGCCAGGCTGCTGGATCGGGAGTTGCGGCGCGCGCGGCCGGCGCCATTGCCCAGGGGGGCCTGCCCAACTTTCCGGCGGCACTGCGACCCGCGCCAATCGAACCGCCGGCGCCAACCCCCTCCCAGCAGCCCCTGCGGATGGGGTTCGGCCAGCCTCCCGCTCGGCCCGCGCCTGCCGCGGCGCCAGTTTCAACATTTCCCGATCACCCAGCCGATCCGGGTTCGTCCATCCCGGCGGCTCCTGCCAATGTCGCGTTGCCGACGGCGCCAGGCCCGGCCGTGCCGTTGCTCAAGGTCCCTTTGCGGCTCGTCGGCGTGATCGGCCGCCTTTACGTGGTGCTCGAGTCTGACCGGGGATTGGTGCTGCTGGATCAGCATGCGGCGCACGAGCGGATTCTTTTCGAGCAAATGCTCAACCGCCTTGAACAGAGCGGCCAGGCTGCCTCCCAGAAGTTGCTCCTGCCTGAGACGGTCGAGCTGTCCGCCCGTGACGCTCAATTCCTGCGGAGCCAACTGCCCGCGCTGACCCGGCTGGGGGTGGGTTTGAGCGAATTTGGCGAGCGCACTTTTCTGCTCGACGCGCTGCCGCCGTTTGTCCAAACCCAAGGTCCGCGGCAATTCGTGCTGGAAATGCTGGATGAGCTCAAAGCCGCGGGCCAGGAGGTCAACGCGCTGCGCCTGGGTGAGCACACCGTGGCCAAGACTGTTTGCCGCCATGCGGTCAAGGCGCACGATCCCCTGAACGGGCCCGAGCTGGAACGGCTAATCGAAGACCTCCGCCACTGCGCCATGCCCTACACCTGCCCCCACGGCCGGCCGACGCTCATCGAGATGAACTTCCGCGAGCTCGAGAAGAAGTTCGGCAGAACCCAGTAGGGAACGCACGGGGAGTGGGGAGCGTGAGAGCGTGCGTGGAGCGAGGACAACCGGTCCTCAACGCTCCGACGCTCCGACGCTCTAACGCTCCACGTCTTAAGCTTTGGGCGCCGGATCGAGAGTGCCGACGGGCACTTCTTCGATGCGGGCGTTCTTTTCGAGGAAATCCATGGTCTTTTCTTTGAGGATTTGATCGAAGATTTCCAGCACGCCGTTTCGCTTGCGAAGATCCTCGGCGAACTTTTCGGGCGGGATATTGTAGGCGCCGGCCAGGTAGTTGATCCGCCCAACGATTTCTTCCTGGGAGACTTTGAGGTCTTCCTTGTCGGCGATCTTCTGGAGGAGGAAGTTCACCTTCACGCGTTCCTTGGCGTTCTGGGTGGCGGCGGTATAGATTTGGTTTTTCTCCTTCTCGATAATCTCGCGCGAGACGCCGCGCTTGGCGTTCTGCTGGACGATATCGTAGACCACGTTGCGGGTTTCCTGGGCGACGGTGATTTCGGGCAGCTCGAAGTTCACGCGGTTGAGGAGCGAGCCGATGATCTGGTTGCGAACGCTCCGCTCGAGCTTGTATTTGAGTTCACTCTCCAGATCGCGCCGCACTCCCTCGCGCAGCTTCTCGACGCTCTCGGCGCCGTACTTCTTGGCAAAGGCCTCGTCCACCGGCGGCAGCGCTTTCTCTTTGACCTCGGTGACTTCAACCGCATAGACGCCCTTTTTGCCGGCAAGCTGGGGGGTGACAAAATCGGCCGGGAAATCGACGGAGACAGTCCTTTTCTCGCCGGCTTTGACGCCCTGGAGCTGCTCGGCGAAGCTGGGGATGAACGTCGTCGAGCCGATCTCGATCCAGAATCCCTGTTTTTCGGTCAGCCCCTTGGCTGTAGGGGCAATTTCCGTGAGCGGCTTGCCGTCGCATGTTCCGGTGTAATTCACCACCACAATGTCGCCGGTTTGGGCTGGGCGCTCGACAGTCTTGAAGGTCAACTGCGGCTCGCGCAGGGCTTGGAGAGCCCGCTCCATGTCCTCGTCGGTGACGGTGCGCGCTTCGCGTTTGACGGGAATGCCTTTGTACTCGGGCAGCTCGAATTCGGGGGCCGTCTCGATGGTCGCGGCGAATTGCAGCGGCTGGCCGCGGCCGAACTGGATTTCCTCGATATCCGGGTAGCCGAGCACATCGAGCTTCTTCTCGTCCACGGCCTGTTTATAGGCATCCGCGATGAGCTTGCGCTTGGCTTCCACCTCGATGTCCTTGCTGTATTTGCGCAGCACCATTTCGCGGGGCGCCTTGCCGGGGCGGAACCCCGGCAGGGAGGCTTCGCGTTGGAAATCCTTCGTGACTGACGCGAAGGCTTCATCGACCTTCTGCGTTTCCACTTCCACCCGCACTAGTTTTTTGCAGGGGGCCAAATTCTCTACCGTTACATTCACAAGCAAACCTTTCCGTTAATCGCTGAAAAAGTCCAGTGGGGCTTGCGGACCTCGGAGCACCCTGGTCCAGCGAGTCGGCAACGGTAGGAAACCCGGAACCGCGCGTCAAGTCCGGGATTCGGCTCCATTGCATTCGAGGCGGGGAGTGCTAGTGTGGAGGACTCGAAGAAAGGATGGGTATGAAACGCATGAAAGTTGTGCAGGTTGGCAAACCGCACGGTGACTGGGAACTGGTCGAACGGGACATCCCTGAGCCGGGCCCGGGACAGGTTCGCATTAAAGTGGAGGCGTGTGGCGTCTGCCACAGTGACGTGATGGTGAAAGAGGGTTTATGGCCGGGGATTCAGTATCCGCGGGTGCCGGGCCACGAGATTGCCGGGCGCATCGACGCGCTGGGGAGCGGGGTCGTCGGCTGGAAGCAGGGCCAGCGGGTGGGAGTCGGCTGGCATGGGGGCCATTGTTTCCGATGCGAGCCGTGCCGGCGGGGGGATTTCATCCTTTGCCAGTTCGGTAAAATCACCGGAATCAGCCACGATGGCGGCTACGCCGAGTATATGGTTTCCCCGGCTGAGGCGGTGGCAGCGATGCCCGAGGAGTTGCCGGCGGCGGAGGCGGCGCCGTTGCTCTGCGCCGGCATCACGGTGTTCAATTCGCTGCGGAACTCGGGGGCGGCCGGGGGAGATCTGGTGGCGGTCCAGGGCATTGGCGGGCTGGGGCATCTGGGCGTCCAATACGCCAACCGGATGGGATTCGTCACGGTCGCTCTTGGGCGGGGGGCCGACAAACAGCCGCTGGCGCTCAAGCTTGGGGCCAAGCACTATATCGATTCCGCCGCGGTCAACCCTGCCGAGGCGCTGCAGAAACTGGGGGGAGCGCGCGTGATTCTGGCCACGGCGCCGAATGCGAAAGCGATCTCGTCGCTGGTGGGCGGCTTGGGGCCTAACGGCAAGCTGATGGTGATTGCCGCCGCGATGGAGCCGCTCACCATAAGCGCCATCGATCTGATCTCCGGCTGCCGATCGGTCGAGGGCTGGAGCTCCGGCACCGCCATGGATTCCGAAGACACCTTGCGCTTCAGCGTCGTCTCCGGCGTCCGAACGATGATCGAGAAATTCCCGCTGGCCAAGGCCGGGGAGGCCTACGAGCGGATGATCAGCGGCAAGGCGCGTTTTCGGGCGGTGCTGACGATGGGGACGTGATCTTTTATCTCACGCTTCCAGGAGCGTTTTCACCTCGGCTCGCGTAAGGGTCTCGCGCTGGAGCAGCGCTTGGGCGAGTTTTTCGGTGTTTTGCTTCTGGGCCTGGACGATATCGTGGGCCTGGCGGTCGGCGGCTTCGAGCAGGCGGTTGATTTCCGACTCGGCATCGCGTTGCTCGGGCTCGTAGTAGAGGCGATCGCCCATGCCCCAATCGTGGATCATCTTTCGGGCGAGCTTGCGGGCGACATCGAGGTCTCCGGCGGCGCCGTTGGTGGTGGTGCCGTAGAAGGTTTTTTCGGCGGCGCGTCCGCCCATGAGCACCAGCAATTCCTCCAGCAGGAATTGACGGCTCTGGAGATTCTGGTCTTCGTCGGGCAGAAGCGTTGTGACGCCCAGGGCCTGGCCGCGCGGCACGATGCTGACCTTGTAAAGGGGCGGCATCTGGGTGGTCTGCAAGTGGATAATCGTGTGGCCGGCTTCATGGTAAGCGACCATCTCGCGCTCTTTCTCCTTTAGCACCATCGACTTGCGTTCCTTGCCGAAGCGGACTTTATCGCGCGCCGTTTCGAGATCGACCAGGGTGATCTGCGTGGCATTCTGCAAGGCGGAGAAAATGGCGGCTTCGTTGAGGAGATTGGCCAGGTCGGCGCCGGACATGCCCGGCGTGGTCTGGGCGATGACATCCAGGGCGGCGGGGGCGTCGGCGATCGGCTTGCCTTCGGCGTGGGAAGCCAGGATGGCCCGGCGGCCTTTCATATCGGGGTAGGGCACGAACACTTTGCGGTCAAAGCGGCCGGGCCGGAGCAGCGCTTCGTCGAGATCTTCGGGCCGGTTGGTGGCGGCGACCACGACCACGCCCTGGCTGTTTTCGAACCCGTCCATGGCGGCCAGCAAGGCATTGATGGTTTGCTGGTGCTCGGCATGGGTGTCGAACTTGCGGTTCTTGCCCACGCAATCGATTTCGTCGATGAAGATGATGGCGGGCTTGCTCCGGGAGGCCTGGCGGAAGAGTTGGCGCACGCGCTTGGCGCCCACGCCGACAAAGACCTCGGTAAAATCGCTGCCATGCACGCTGAAGAAGCTCGCATTGGCTTCGCAGGCGATAGCCTTGGCCAGCATGGTTTTACCGGTGCCCGGAGGCCCGATCAGGAGCAGCCCTTTGGGGAGCCGTCCCCCGAGGCGCTGGTATTTCTTCGGGTCACGAAGGAAATCGACGATCTCGGTCACCTCGCCCTTGGCTTCTTCGACGCCGGCGACATCCTGGAAATTGACGGTTGGGCGTTGGCGGACGCGGCTGTTCTTGCCCCGGCCAATACTGCCTTGGTAAACCACCAACCCGATCACGAGCCCGGCAACGAGCAAGGTCGAGAGGATGTTGATCCATTGAGCGCGCAAGCCCTGGCCAGGGATCTGGACCTTCAGGGCGCTTTTCTCGATCAGGTCTTTGGTTTGCGCCTCATCCAGGTGGGTGGTCAGAAACACCTTTTCCGGCTTCTTTCCGTTCTGGTGGAGGCCTTCGACGTAATAGATGCCGGCGTAAGGGGTTGGCACCGCCCGGCCTTCGGCCAGCGTTTTGGCCTGGAGATACTGATCGAGCTGGGCGCGGGTGATTTCACGCGACGGCGTGTGAAAACACCAGATCAGAGCCAGCGCCACGCCCAGCGCCAACAGCCCCGCTCCGGTGATAAACTTAGGGTTCTTCAACAACTTCATGCGGATCAATAATCAAACAAATGAATGGGGTCATCTTCGGCCGGTATTTCGAGCCCGACCCATTGGACCACGCGGACGGGCGCGCGGTTGGTGGCGGGCGACTCCAGGGCGGGACCAGGCTGCGCCGGCAAGGCCCTCGCGTGCTTCTTCAGGAACCCAGCTAATTGCTGGGCCAGCACGAGCAGCCCAACGGTGAGGATGACGCTCAAACCTTTCATGGCCTTAAGATCGCCGAACCCGTTTTTATTCAAATCGGCTCCGGGCTGATTCTCCTGTCGGGGTTTGGACTACAGCGGCGGCTTTTCCTTGACCGACGGGCAGGGGGAGGGTGTAAAGTAGCGGCGAATCACGCGAGCGCCATCTACCATATGGAGAAGCTGCTCGACTTGGAACCGAGCCATCAACGAAGCAAGCCTATGGCTGAAATGAAGTTTTCCTGCCCTCACTGTGGCCAGCACATCCAATGTGATGAGCTTTGGGGCGGCCACCAGATTCAATGTCCTGCTTGCCACGGGAATCTTACGGTGCCCTCCCGGCCTGCCGCGCCGGCTCCCCGCGCGGCCGTGCCGCCGCCTATCCCGGCTTCGGCGCCTCCGCCCGCTTTCGCGCTTAAACCGGTGGCGCCTCCGCCCGCTCAGGCCGCGCCGCCTGTGGCGGGGCCGGTTCGCCGGCCACCGGCTCCGGCAACCACTAAGAAAATGGGCGGAGCGCTCAAGGTGGCGGTGGCGGGCGCGGTGGCAATCGTATGCGCTGTGGGCGGCTATTTCGTGGTCGGCTGGGTTACGGATTTGCAAAACAAGGCCAACGAGAAGCAGCGGGAAATGGCGAAGAACTCCGACGGTGGCCAGATCGGGCATATCGCCAGCCTTTACGATGTGCTGGACCGGACGGAGCCCGGCGGTCCGGGGTTGAGGGGGCGCCAGGTTTCGGGACCGCGGCAGCGGCAGAACGGGGCAACCCGGCCCATCGACGTGCCGGGGGATAAGGAGAACGAGGAGGATATGGAGAAGCCGGAGAAGCCTCTGCCGATTATCCCCGCTGCTTACACGCTCGAAGTCGAGAGCGCAGTGATTCCGGAAGGGCGGGTCAACGGAATGATTTCCGGAACGAACTTTGTCGCCGACCTGGCGCGAGTGGATGCCGATCCCGGCGGGGCCCAGATCCTGAGGTTGATTCAAGGACCGATCACCTCGCCGGCGCGGGAAATTCTCATCTACCTCCACCCTAAGGCGGGCGAGGCGCTCCCCGGCCATACCTGGAAGATCACCAAGGAGATGAAGGGCGGCGAAACACCCACAGTCGCCAAGCGCTGGAAGTCCAATCCCCAGTACGCAGCGGACGTGAAATCCTTTTCTTTCGGCTACGCGATGAAACTGGAGCTTGGGCAATTGAACGAAAACGGCGAGATCCCCGGGAAGGTTTACCTGGCGCTGCCGGATAAAGAGCAAACCGTGGCCGCCGGCCAGTTCAAGATTCGAACCGCCTTGTACGAGACGGAAGAGGAGAAGATGCGAGCGGCTTTCAGGGAAATGGGGAGGCGGCGCTAGGGGGCGAAGCGTTGCGACGTTAGAGCGTTAAAACGTTAGAACGTTAGAACGGTGACGACGTCGGCAGTCTCACCTTTACGATCGAGGTAGTCGGTGCGTTTGCACCGAATTGACCGTGCCCCGATCCTTGCCACCGGCTCTTCACGTTCTAACGTTTTAACGCTTCAACGTTCCAACCCCTACTCGCCCCCGCCCTTGCGATAGGCGATGCCCATGGCATCGAGCCGCTGGCAGTGCGACTCCAGGCGCTTGAGAAAGTCCTGGTAGTTGCGGGAATCCGCGGAGGACCAGGCCGCTTCGGCCAGGGCGCAGAGGCGGGGAAAGGCCATGTATTCCGCATGCTGGAGCGACGGGACGTATTCGGTCCACAAGTTGCCCTGGGCCCCGAGGATGTGCGGTTGGAATTGCGGGGCCAGGCCGGCGGGCACCGGCTCGAGCGCATAGACTTTGCTTAAGGGCAGATAACCACCGATAGCGCGGGGTTCGGCGGCGTGATTGGTGGATTGATAATAATCGAGGTAACAAAACGAGGTTGGAGTCATGACCGCATCATGGCCTGCGGCGGCGGCTTCGGCGGCCCCGCCGATCCAATCCATAACGACGGCGTTTTGGGCCAGGCCACCTTCGCGGATTTCACTCCAGCCAATCAGGGTTCGGCCCTGCGCGTTGATGAACTTTTCGACGCGGCGGATGAAGTAGCTTTCCAGCTCGCGCTCGTCCTTTAATCCTTCAGCCTTCATGCGCGCCTGGCATTTCTGGCAGCTTTTCCAGTTGTCCGGAGGCACCTCGTCGCCGCCGACATGGATATACTTGCCGGGAAAGAGTTGCACGACCTCGGTCAGCACGTCTTGCAGGAATGCGAAGGTCTGGTCATTGCCGGCGCAATAGACGCCCGCGAAGACGCCGCCGTTCATGTCGGTGGTGTAGGGTCCGCCGGAGCAACTCAGCTCGGGGTAGGCTGCCAGGGCGGCGCCGGAGTGGCCCGGCATCTCGATCTCCGGCACGATAATGATATGCCGAGCCTGGGCGCAGGCGACGATCTCGCGAATATCGGCCTGAGAGTAGAAGCCGCCATAGCGCCCGTCGGGGCCGTAAGCAGCGCTGGCTTTCGGATCCAGCTTGAAGCCAATCTCCTTGCGCCAGGCTCCGACTTCCGTGAGGCGGGGATACTTCTTGATCTCGATCCGCCAGCCTTGATCGTCGGTGAGGTGCCAGTGGAACCGGTTCAGCTTGTGGAGCGCCATCGCATCGAGAACTTTTTTGACCTCGTCTTTGGAAAAGAAATGGCGGCTGACATCGAGCATGAACCCGCGCCATTGGAATCGGGGCTGGTCTTCGATTTGAGCGCAGGGGATCCGCCAGGGCCGCCCGGCCACAAGGTGGGGCGTGAAGATCTCGGCCGGCAGGAGCTGCAGCAGGGATTGGACGCCATAAAACAAGCCAGCCGAAGCCGGCGCCCGGATCACCACCGAATCCGAAGCCACGGTCAGTTCGTAGCCTTCTTCGCCCAATGCCCGGCTTGCATCCCGAGTCGTCAACAGGATGGCGCGCGGGACAGGGGAGGCGGTGTCATTCGTTTCGATGGCGAAAGCATAGCCAGTGGATGGGCGGAGTTGGCCGGCGAGGTACTCGCCGGTGTCGCGCGCCGCCGCATCCACCATGATCCGGGTGTCGGGCGCCAAAACGAAAGTCCCACGGCGGGCGCGGGCGATTCGAGGCTGGGGGATTATCGACAAGGCGTGTGCCGGGACCGCGCGGTTTATCCAAAGAAGGAGCAAGCCGCCAACAGCCAAGGCTGCAAGGACAAGAATTAACCGATGCTTCATGAAACTGTTTCCGGCTGTCGGGACAGGGCCTGAGCGCCAAGCTGAAGTCTAGCGAGGCAACGGAGGCGACACAAGAACGGAGAGGGCCGAATGTTATCCGGCTTCCGGCCGCAGTTGCAACACGCGGCAGACCGCCCGGGCGATCATCAGCTCTTCGTCGGTGCGGATGACGCGGACGGTCACCCGGCTGGCATCGGTCGAGATGACCGGGGCGCCGGCTTCGTTTCGTTTTGGGTCCAGGCTGATTCCAAGAAACTCCAGGCCTTCGCATGCGCGCGCGCGCACCGGGAAGGCGTTTTCGCCGATGCCGCCGGCAAAGACCAAAGTGTCGAGCCCGCCCAATGCCGCCGCGTAGGCGCCTATCCATTTCTTCACCTGGTAACAAAACAGCGCGACAGCTTCGGCTGCGCGGACATCGCTGGTTTCGCGGGCGAGCAGGTCGCGCATATCGGGGCTGATCTCCGAGACGCCCAGCAGGCCGGACTGGTGATGGACCATATTATGGAACTGTTCGCCGGTCATATGCTCGGTGCGCGCCAGGTACCACACCAGGCCCGGGTCGAGGTCCCCGGAGCGGGTGCTCATCGGCAGCCCCGCGGCCGGGGTGAAGCCCATGCTGGTATCGATGCTGTGGCCGTCGCGCACCGCCGCGAGGCTCGCGCCGTTGCCCAGGTGGGCCAGGATCACCCGGCCCCGAGCCGCCGGGGCGCCGGCCACTCGTTCCAGCTCTTCCATCAGAAAGGCATAGGAGAGGCCGTGAAAGCCGAAGCGCTGGACCCCTTTGGCATCGAGCCGCCGGGGAAGCGGCAGCAGTTTCGCCACCCGGGGCATCTGGTGGTGAAACGCCGTGTCAAAGCAGGCCACCTGCGCCACGCGCGGGCAATGCTCGTGGAACACCTCCATCAACTGAATGCCTGACGGCAGGTGCTCGGGGTCGTAAGGGCTGAGCCGGCGCAGTTCTTCGACCAGAGTGTGGTCGATGCGGTGCGAATCGCTGTAGTGCGGGCCGCCGTGGACCACCCGGTGGCCGATGCCCACGACCGTCCCAAGCCCAATCTCACGTTCTATCCAGTCGATGAGAAAGGCGCCCGCTTCCCGATGATTGGCCGCGCGGAAAGGCTGGCTGCGGCTGGGCTGGCTGTCATTCCGCACGCTGAGCACCGGGTCGGGCAGACCGATCCTTTCAAGATTGCCCGAAAGCAGACGCGTGATGCCGGCGTCCAGGCGATAGACCGCGAACTTGATGCTTGAGGAACCGCCGTTGAGTGTCAGCACGCGGCCGGGTTCGCCCGGTCGCGCCGCGTCCCCGCAGCGGCCCGTTGCCACTTGTCCTGTTGCCGTAGAGCTTGATTCCGGAGCCATTTGCCAATTCCTTGCGCCTCCGGAATGTACTTGCGGAGAGCGGAGTTACAAGAGTTATTCACAGGCCTGTGAATAGTGTGAACAACTTTCGGTTGACTTTGGCGCGTGATCTTTGACAAATGGCAGGCTGTCCCCTTTGTTTCACCGCCGCTGGGCGGGCAGGTTTATGGCCAGGAAGATACGAGTTTTGATCGCCGACGATCACGCCGTGATCCGCGAAGGTCTGAGGGTGCTGTTGAGCACCGACCCGGGTGTCGAGGTGGCCGGGGAGGCGGGCAATGGCGATGCGGCGGTCAAGCTGGCCCGAAGGCTTCACCCCGACGTCGTGGTGATGGATGTGGCCATGCCCCGGCTCAACGGGCTGGATGCGACCCAGAGCATTCTGCGGGATCGGCCTCAATCCAAGGTGCTGGTGCTCTCGGCCTACAACGACGAAGAGTCGGTGCGCCGGATGCTCTCAGCCGGCGCGGCCGGCTACCTGACCAAGCACTCGGCGGCCTCGGAACTGCTTCAGGCCATCCGCGAGGTCGTCCGGGGGAATGCGTTCTTCAGCCCGCGGGTGGCGAAGCAATTGCGGCAGCAAAGCCGCCAGGCCTTCATGACCGGCCGCAGCCTGGGAACGCCCCGTCGGCTGACCGGCCGTGAGAGCCAGGTGCTGCGGCTGATCGCCTCCGGACTGGGCAACAAACAGATTGCCGGCGACCTCAAGCTCAGCGTCAAAACCGTTGAAAAGCATCGCCAGGCGGTGATGCTCAAGCTGGATTTGCATGACGTCGCCGCCTTGACCCGCTACGCCGTAGCCTGCCACCTGGTCCCCTCGAGCCCGGTTGAACCGGGAGGACGGGATCTGGCGCCGGACAGGGGCGTCCTCATGCAACTCCGAAACTCGCGCTCCTCAGAACCACGGTTTAACTGAATGGAACCGCGCGGACGAGGCGGGCGCGCTCCTATGCGGTTGCATCTCCAGTCTGATTTGGGTATTCAACGGCCTATAAGCGCATGTCCAGAATCATCCAGCGTCTCCACCCGGAAGTTATCCAGAAGACAGTCCAACGCTGCCGCCAGCGCGGCATCACCATCCCGACTTTCGAGCAACTCCGAAGCCCGGATCGGATTCCCGCGTCCATCCAATCCAAACTCAAGGGGGTCGGCCTTTGGGATGTGAATCCGATCAACCTGTTTCGGATTACCTGGAAGAACGACGTTGCGACCGGGCTTTACGGGAAGGTCAATTGCCTGGAGATTCCCGCCGCCATCACCGGGGTTAAGCCGCGCATCATTGGGCTTGCCGGGAAGTTTTTCCCCACGGGCGCTCACAAGGTGGGCGCGGCTTTTGGCTGCCTGGCGCCACGGCTGGTCAGCGGCGAATTCGATCCCCAGACCCACAAGGCGGCCTGGCCTTCGACGGGCAATTTCTGTCGCGGGGGCGCCTTCGACTGCGCGGTGCTGGGCTGCACCGCCATTGCCATCCTTCCCCAGGGCATGTCCCGCGAGCGCTTCGAGTGGCTCAAGAAGATCGGCGCCGAGATCATCGCCACCCCGGGCTGCGAATCAAACGTCAAGGAAATCTACGACAAATGCTGGGAGCTCAAGAAAGACCCGGCCAACGTCATCTTCAATCAATTCGAGGAGTTCGGAAATCCGATCTTCCACTACAATGTCACTGGCCCGGCCTTCGAGGAAGTGCTGGCTGGTTTGGGAAACCCGCGGCTGCGGGCCGCGGCTTACATCTCGGCCACCGGCTCGGCCGGGACGATCGCGGCGGGGGATTTTCTCAAGCGCAACCATCCCGGCTTGAAAGTCGTCGCGACCGAGGCGCTGCAATGTCCGACCCTGCTGATGAACGGGTTTGGCGATCACCGGATTGAGGGCATCGGTGACAAACACGTTCCCTGGGTGCACAACGTGCGCAATACGGACGCCGTGGCGGCCATTGACGACGAGGATTGCCTGCGGATACTGCGCCTGTTTAACGAACCGGCCGGGCGCGACTACCTGGTTTCGCTGGGAGCGGGCGCCAAGCAGGTTGAGCAGCTCTCCTGCCTCGGCATTTCAGGCATCTGCAACCTGCTGGCGGCCATTAAAACGGCCAAGTACTTCGAGCTCGGCGAGCGGGATGTGATCTTCACGGTCTTCACCGACTCGACCGAGCTTTACCAATCGCGCCTGGAGGAGTTGCGCGCCGAGCGCGGCGGCTACCAGAACATCGACGCCGCGAAGGACCATGCCGGCCCGCTGGCCCACCAGGGGATCGATTACTTCAAGGAGCTGGCGTTCCCGGAGCGCAAAGCCTTGCACAACCTGAAGTACTACACCTGGGTGGAGCAGCAGGGAAAGACCGCCCGGGAATTGACCGAGCAATGGGACCCGGAGTACTGGCGCGCCCTCTTCGAAGACGAAGTGGCCTACTTCGACCAGCTTATCCGGGACTTCAACGGGCAAGTGGGCCTGGCGCCGTAGCGCAGGCTTCCAGTCTGCATGGGCAACGATGCCGGAGAGGCATGGGAATTTTCGAGGATCGGCCCGCATTGGAGCCTTGCAGGCCGGAGGCCTGCGATACAGCAGACCGGAGGTCTGCGCTACACCGAAGGGCGGCCAATGTCTCCCAAACTCCGTGGCAGGGAGATCGGCCCTCCGGTGAAAAGCCCGCCTGCCGGGATCGGCTCTTGGCCTAGTTCTCGCACTCCTTCTCCCGTCAGTCCTTGGGTGCCGGCACGCACCATTGGCCGGCTTTGAGGTTGAGGCTGCCGATGGATTGGCCGTTTTCGATGAAAGCGGCGGAGGCGTATTTTCCCTTGGGCACCAGCACCACCAGGAACGTTTTGATGGAGTAGGTTGCCTTTGGCTTTGGGTTGGCCGGCTGCGCGTACTGATATTTCATCACCAGCCCGCCGTCGGAGACGGAGACGCCCTGGACTTTGAAGACCGGCGATTTTGTCTGGGTATCGAGCCTGGCGGGGGCGGGCTGCACCCGCGCGACGACCAGCAGATCGTGGTCGAAGAAGACCGCTGGTTCCGGCGCGACCGGTTTCTCGCTGTTAACCGGCGCGGGATGAAAGACTTTGTCCCACTGTTCCTTGTTTTCGATTAGGGCATAGAGGGCCGGCTGCTTCTGGTCATCCCAGTTCCGGACAAAGGTTTGATAGCGGGTCAGGTCGAGGAGCTGGAATTTCACCTCGCCTCCAAGCGCGGCGGCAGACAGCGCCGCCGCCAGCAAGCCGGCCAGAACGAGCTTCAGCGGGAAGAGTCTCATGGTGGTGGATTCTGTTGGATTGAAAAGGTCAGGCTCCAGGCTGGATATTCCGAAGCACGAAGTCTTTGACAACGGACTTCCCATCGACCGTGACGATAAGCTCCTGCGTGCTGTTCGCCCGGGTTTTATGGCCGCGGAGGAAGAGCCACCACAGCATTCTCTGTCCGCGGACATCCAGGCCTTCGACCGTCGGTTGGCCAAAGCGGCGGATCAGATCATCGCCGGTCGTGACCTCCCGCTGGATCCCGTTGACGTCCTCCGGGGTAAACGGGTAACCCGCCTGCCAATCGAGCTGGAACCCGCTATTGGCGGCGAGATAGCCCAGGTGGCCGACGACGTTCTCGACTTTCTGGTGAGTGTCGTAAAGAACAAACAGCGAGCGCGCCTCGATGACCCAATCCCGCTTCCAAAGGCTTGGCTGGGCCGTCCGTTTATTCGAAAGGAACACGAACACGTCCAGGCTCCTGCCCTCCGCGCTCTCGGACCGCTGTGGCGGACCGAGCATCTGCCGAACCTCCTGCTGGCTCTGCCCCTCATGCACCTTGCCGGCGGCGGCCGAGTCCAGTCTCTCCGCCGGGGTCGAGCAGCCCGACGGCAGCAACAGGACTATCGAGAATGCCGCGAGACTCATCCAGACGCGCATGGCGGAAGATAGCTTTGTCACAGGAATGCTTTTAGCAGTTACCCGCTGCGCATGCAATCACGGGGTTGTGACATATCGAGCGGTCCCGCATTCATCGTTGGCGAGAAAATTTTTTGGTTACCGTAGGTTACCATAGACTACCGTAGGTGACCGCCCGGCTACCGAAACGGAGCGTGATGGGAGCCTGGCGGCGGGCTTGTAGAAGCAAAGTCAATACGGAATTGCACCGTTTTTGGGAGGTGGTTTTGCAAGTGGTTGGGGGACAGGGAGTAATGAAATGCATTTTCGAAAATCGGTGAAGAAACGGTGCAGAGATGGTGCAATTCTGCGGTGACATTCGCGAGGACACGTGAAGCGTGAAACGTGAAACGTGAAACGTGAAACGTGGACCTGCGTTCGGCGGGCTTCCGCCTTGGCTGAAGCTATGGCGGACGGGCCGGCGCGGCAAGCCGGTGGGGCCGGGCGCGATGGCTGCGCGGGATTTCCGCCTATCGAGTTCAGGGCTGGTGGATGATTAGGAATTGATGTGGTGAGCTGATCGAAAGCGGCGGAATACGCCGCAGTCCAAACGCTTCGCGACGGCGCAAGAACTCCCGTCCTGGCGAAGCCCTTGGACTGCGCGGGGTTTCCGCGCTTTCCGGGCCATTTGGTATGGGCATCCATATAGCTATTCCTAGAGTATAACAGTATGAATGGCGTGTCAAGAGGGAAGTCGCGTTTTTTTTGGGGGTGTTGGCGCTGGTTGCGCATGGCAGGCCGGCAATCGGGCCCGGATTGGCGGAGGACGGGGATAGAGCGGTCTTTGGGCTTTGCAGCGCCTCTTTGCGCTGTTCCGGAGGGCGGAGCTGGATTACAGAAGGACGCGAAGGCAACGAAGAGAAACCGACATGGCCACAAAAAGGCACGAAGAGACACGAAACTGTTTTTTGTGTTGAGGGGTTAGCCACAGACACTTGACATATGCGGCTTGACTTGAACGGTGGGCCGTGAGTAGTCTGACGGCACCATGGGCCGGCCGATTCGCATGCAGTATCCCGACGCGGACGACGCTGTCGATCAAAGCCATCAGCGCGCGGGCGCGTTTGGGAACCTCGAAGACGGCGAATGGGAAGCCGCATGGCTACATGCGCCAGAGTTCTGTGACCGGCGCCGGTCAAGCCCGACCGGACATGTAGAGGGGGATGAAAGTGCTTAAAACCGAACCCAACTATGGGTGACTCCTTTCCACGATCGGTTCCTAACAGAAGCGCTATGAAAAGCCGTAATGCGGTGTTACTGATGGGGATCTCAATAGCTTGGTGCATAGTAGCTCCCTGGCTGTGCGCTAACCTTATCATCAGCGTTAAACTTGAACTCCTATCCTATTGGGCATCTTTCTTGGTCGCCCTTATAGGAGCGGGTCTCTGCATCTCTGGCCCAAAGCAAGATCTCACCTTGGGAATGATTATTCGCGCGTATCTCGTGGCACTCCTCGGGGTGTTCATGTTTTTCTCGGCATGGTTGCTGTCAGACAGGGCGTTTTTCCACTGGAAACTGAAAGCAATTCCTCGAGATGCTTGGCCGCAAATGATTTCAGACCTTGAAGGGTTTGGACGGCAAGCTGCAGAGAGCGGAGCCTATCACCTGCCCGGACCGGAGAAAGTACCTAGCAGCCTTCGCCAGCTTGGGTTAGGGCAGGACTTCATGGGTGGACCTTGCCAGATGTACCATTCCGAGGAATACAGCGGGGTAATTGCATCGATCGAATTCGGTGTCAAACCCCGCCGCTGGGGCTTGTGCTTGGGGACCGAGCATTACTTAGTGGGTCGCTTCCCAGGATGCTGGCATGCGAGCGTTGGCACCAACGCGTTCTTCTTCGTCGGACCGAGAGGCTGACGACTCTCTTTGCAAAAACCGGACAATGTTGTTTTTTCCCGCTTGATCAGTGCCTTAATGGGTGACCTTTAATCAGCTTTTCTCGTGGTGACAGGGATGACTGGGAGTGCGCAAAAACTGCGCGCAAGGGGTTCCGGCATTGCGCAATCCGTGCGCGCCTGGAGGGTGTAGGAGCGCAAAACCCGGCCTTTTTTGCGTTGGCACGTCAATTGCAGGGGGTTACAGCGAAACACGCAGATCCGCTCGCGAGAGGGTCTGCATAATCAACAAAACCTTGCAGCAAAAGCGTATGAAAATGAATCGATGGCTGATGACGGCGGGAGTCGCCGCTTTGATGAGTTTGAGCACAACGGGCTTGATGGCGCAAAACGACGGTGGTGGCGGCGGACGAGGCGGTCGCAATTTTGATCCGGCTGAGATGCAACAGAGGATCCTGGACGCGACGAAAGAGAATCTCGAAATAACGAATGCCGACGAGTGGGCCGTGTTGCAGCCGCTGGTGCAGAAGGTCATGGACGCGCGGATGGCGACGATGGCCTATAGCCGCGGAGGATTTGGCATGATGTTTGGGCGCCGTGGTGGACGAGGCGGCGACAATGGCGGCGACAATGGCGGCGCACGGCGCGGTCCTTTCGGCCAAGCCCCCGCCCCGGAAGCTGATACGTTGAATCGAGCCATCGAGAGCAAAGCATCCAAGGCCGACACGAAAGCCGCGCTGGAGAAATTCGTTGCGGGCCGCAAAGCCAAACAGGCCGCGCTGGAGCAAGCCCAGGAGAACCTGCGCAAGGTGCTTACCTCCCGGCAGGAGGCCATTGCCACTTACTACGGGCTCCTGTGAGGGGGGAACGTGAAGCGTGGAGCGTGAAGCGTTAAAGCGTTAGAACGTGAAACGTGAAACGTGAAGCGAAAGAGTTCGGGCGAGATGCTGAATGGTTATGAATGAAACCGCCGCGCAGGAAACGCCGCTCAAGGGCTTGCTGGGGAAGATGGTTGCCGGCAGGCAACTGTCGGCGGCGGATGCGGGCGCGTTGGCCCGCCTGACCTCGGTCGCCGGGCACACCATCCCGGAGACCGAGGCGGACGTCCTGCGCTGGCTGGCCCGGGAGTACGATCTGACTTTCACCACGCTGGACGACGTCGACCCCGATCGCCAGCTCCTCTCGTTGTTTCCGGCGCGCATTCTTCTGAAAGAAGAACTGCTCCCGCTGCGCCGGGAAAACGGGACGGTCGAGGTCGCGACCAGCCGGCTGTTCGCCACGCGGGGATTGGACGCGCTGAAGACGCTGACCGGCCTGCAGCTCAAGCCGGTGCTGGCCACCAGCGAAGCCATCCAGCGCGAGATGAAAAAGCGCCTCGGGGTCGGCGCTGACACCCTCGGCACGCTCAACGAGGAAGGCACGTTCCAGGTGGTGGAGGAACATGGGGACGAGGACACCGACCTGGACAGCGCGGCCGAGGACGCGTCGATCATCCGGTTCGTCAACCAGGTGCTGCGGGACGCCATCGAGCTGCGCGCCTCGGATATTCATCTGGAGCCGTTCGAGGATGAGATGCGCATCCGCTACCGCATTGACGGCGTGCTGCAGGACGTGCCGGTTCCGGCGCAAATCAAGAAGTTTCAGCCGGCGATTGTCTCTCGCGTCAAAATTCTCAGCCATCTGAATATCGCCGAGAAGCGCCTGCCGCAGGACGGGCGCATCAAGATTCGCATCGAAGATGCCGAAGTCGATATCCGCGTCTCGATCATTCCGATGCTGCATGGCGAAGCGGTGGTGATGCGGTTGCTGCGGCAGAACTCGACCCTGCGCGGCATGGCCGAGCTGGGCATGAACACCCGCGAGCTGGAATGCTTCGAGCGCGTGCTCCAGCTCCCGCACGGCATTATCCTGGTGACCGGCCCGACCGGCAGCGGCAAGACCTCGACCCTTTACACCGCTCTGAACGCGATCAACGATTCCGAGCGCAAGATCATCACCATTGAGGACCCGGTTGAGTACCAGCTCAAAGGCGTCAACCAGATCCAGGTGTCCGAAAAGGCGGGCCTCACGTTCGCGCGCGGGCTGCGCTCGATTCTGCGCCACGACCCTGACGTGGTGCTCATCGGGGAAATCCGCGACCAGGAGACGGCGCAAATCGCGGTGCAGGCCTCGCTGACGGGCCACCTGGTCTTTTCGACGCTGCACACCAACGACGCTCCCGGCGCGCTGACGCGCCTGGTGGATATGGGCGTCGAGCCTTACCTGGTGGCCTCCTCGCTGGAGGCGGTGCTGGCGCAACGGCTGGTGCGCGTGCTTTGCGTTCACTGCAAACAGGAAGACTCCTCCCCGGCCGCGCAGGCCTTTAAGGCGCAGGTCGGCATCCCCGCCGCCACCAGCGTTTACCGCTCAGTCGGCTGCCGCGAGTGCCGTCAGACAGGGTTCTTCGGCCGGCACGCCATCTTCGAGTGGATGGACTCGAGCAACGAGATTCGCCAGCTCATCCTCAAGAACGTTTCGAGCGACATCATCCGCGACGCGGCGGTGCGCGGAGGGATGCACACGCTGGCCGATGACGGCTGGCGGCTGGTGCGGATGGGCCTGACGACCGTTGAAGAAGTGCTCAGCGTCACCACCGCCAAAGAAGTGGCTGCCAGCACGCAACACCACGCGTCAGAGGATGGTAAAGCAAAGGATGCGGCCCTGGCGGCGGCAACGCCGGCGAAACATTAATATGCCTGTTTTCCAATACAAAGGTTTGCAAGCCGATGGAGCGATGGCCGAGGGACGGCTGGAGGCAGCCGGGCGGCAGGAAGCGTTCGCGCAAATGGCGGGACTTGGCCTGCGTCCTGTCAGCCTGGCGGAAACAGCCGCCGCTGCCGGCAAGGGCGGCCTTGGGCTGCCAACCTCCCTGCCTTCGGTGACGCTTTTCAAGAGGGCCCCCAAAGTCTCGGCCAAGGCGCTGGAGAATTTCACCCGCCTGCTTTCCAGCTTGCTGGCGGCGGGAGTGCCGCTGAGCCGGGCCCTGGTGATCCTGCACAAGGAGGCCTCCAACCCCTCCGCCCAGGCCAAGTGGAAGGAGATCCACGACCTGGTCATCGACGGCATGTCGCTGGCCGACGCCATGGCCAAGTCGCCCGAGACCTTTCCTCGCGTCTACACCGCGATGGTGCAGGCCGGCGAGATGGGCGGGTTCCTCGACCTGGTGCTGGCGCAGATCGCCGACTTCCAATCGCGCGAGAAGGATCTCAAATCCAAGGTCACCGCGGCGATGCTTTATCCGTGCGTGCTGCTGGTGCTGGCGCTGGCGGTGCTGGTGTTCCTGCTGACCTTTTTCATCCCCAAATTCCAGATCATGTTCCAGAGTTTCGGCGGGGCGCTGCCGCTGCCGACGCGGATCATCCTCGGCATCAGCCACGTCGTGCGCTACTACGGCGTCTTTGTGGCCATCGGCATCTTTATTCTCGTGATGCTCGTGCGCAACTGGTTCGGCTCGGAGAAGGGCAAGCGCGTCTGGGAAGGCCTGATGTTGCGCGCGCCGCTGGTGGGACCGCTGGTGGCCGAGTTCGCCATGGCCCGCTTCTGCCGGATGCTCGGCACGCTGCTTGGGGCGGGCGTGCCGCTGATCGCGGGCCTCAACGTGGCCCGCAAGTCGATCGGCAACCAGATTCTCGTGGACGCCGTCTCTTCATCCATCGAGCGGGTCCAGCAGGGCGGACAACTCGGCGCCAGCCTGGCCGAGAGCAAAGGACTTTTCCCCAGCTCCGTGCTGGAAATGGTCGCGGTGGCCGAGGAGAGCGGGCGGCTCGATCAGGAGCTGATCCGCATTGCCAATGTCACGGAAGGCGACCTGGACCGGCAGTTGAAGACGGCGGTGGCCTTCGCCGAGCCGCTGTTGCTCTTTTTCATTGCCGCCTTCATCGGCACAATCTTTATCAGCATGGTGCTGCCTATCTTCACCATGCAGGAGTATATCAAGTGACGGGGGGCGCTGGTTAAGAACGTTAAAAGGTTAGAGCGTTAGAACGTTAGAACGTCAAAATGTCAAAAGGTTAAAAGGCCGACAGATTTGAATGGGTTAAGAAGAAATTAGACCACCATCTCAAAGCTAAATATGAAAATACGACAAGACAAAGCGAACCGGTTAAATCGACAGGGCCGGCGGGGTTTCACTCTGGTGGAAATGCTGCTGGTGCTGGTCATTCTGGCGACATTGGCCGCCATCGTCTATCCCAAGGTGATGGGGCGCAGCAAGCAAGCGCAGGTCACGGCAACCCAGACCCAGATCGCCGCCTTCAAGACCGCCCTGGACTCGTTCGAAGTCGATAACGGCTACTTCCCCAAAGGCCGCAACGGGCTGATGGATTTGGTTGTTCAGCCGCGCGGGGCGACCGCCTGGCATGGGCCCTATATGGACAGCATTCCCAAAGATCCGTGGGGAGGCGATTACATGTATGAGTGCCCGGGCAAACACAACCCCAGCTCTTACGATATCAGCTCCCAAGGCCCTCCCAACGATCAAACGCCCATCGGCAACTGGCAGGTCCAAAGCCGGTAAAGGCTGAACTCCGCGCGGCCGGTTGACCGCGTGGATTCCACTGATGCGACTACCGCTCGAACATTCAAAAGCTTGCTGCCGGGCTCCCCTTGCGCCCGGCCCGCATTCTTTCGGGCTGGATCTCACGTTTCACGTTTCACGTTTCACGTCCGCCTTCACCCTCATCGAGCTGATCCTGGTCATGGCCATCCTGACCATAGCGGTTTCGCTGACGGCGCCGACGCTGTCGCATTTCTTCCGCGGCCGGACGCTGGACTCGGAGGCGCGCCGTTTGCTGGCGCTGACGCGGCATGGGCAGGAGCGGGCGGCATCCGAAGGGGTGCCGATGGATCTTTGGCTGAATGCGTCCGGGGGCGAGTTCGGCCTGGAAGCCGAGCCCAGTTACGAGCCCAGCGATGCGCGGGCGATCACCTTGACGGTTGATAGCGGCGTGCAACTGGAAGTCGTCAACTCGGGGGTGGCTCGCGCCGCCGGCCAGAGCCAGAGCCAGAGTCACTCTTCGGCCTCCGTTACCAGCGCCACGGTGAGCGTGCGGAAAGTGACGCTGGCGCATCCGAACCTGCCGACGATTCGGTTTCTCCCCGACGGTTCGATCAGTGAATCCAGCCCGCAAACGGTGCGCCTGACCGGCCGGGAAGGCGCCGTGCTCCTGGTTGGCCAATCCCGCGACCGGCTAAGCTATGAAATTCGCGACAACGACCGATAAGCCCAAGCTCGCTCATGCCGCGGCGTTCACGCTGGCCGAAGTGCTGGCGGCGCTGATGTTCATGGCGATCGTCGTTCCCGTGGCCATCGAGGCGATGCATATCGCCAGCCGCGCCGGGACCGTGGCCGAGCGCAAAGGCGAGGCTGCCCGCGTCGCCCAGCGCATTCTCAACGAGAGCCTGGTGACGACGAACTGGAGCCAAAGCATTCAGAGCGGAACGGCCACCGAAGGCCAGCGCCAATTCCGTTACACCTTGCGCAACGATGCCTGGAATGAAGACCCGAACCAGACGGTGATACGCCAGCTCTCGGTGGAAGTGATCTTCACCGCCCAAAACTCGGACTACTCCGTGCGCATGAGCACGCTGGTGGATACGTCGCAGCAGTAGGACGGCCGCAAGAAGCGAAACGAATTAAATGATGAAGCTCCGAAATTCAAAAACGTCCCGAACACAAAGGCAAGAGGCCTTTGAAGTTCCGGGTTTTGAATTTCGGGCGGCGAGTGGCCCCTGGCCCTGTAGCGCAGACCTCCGGTCTGCTGTAGCGCAGGCCTCCGGCCTGCAGAGACACTCGAAGTCTGCTTGCTCTCCGCAATGCCTGTGTCCTTCGAACTACGGAGCGTTTGCAGACTGGAAGTCTGCGCTACAGCAGACCGGAGGTCTGCGCTACGCTGAAGGGCGGCGGATGCCACTTGGACCTCCCGGCAGTGGGGCCGGGGTGAGGGGGGGGCGGGCACACAAAGCTCCCGGACGTTGGAGCGGCGCGACTGCATCCCGAGTTTCCGCTCAGCGCGCCTGCGCCTTCACGCTGATTGAAGTTCTCCTGGCCCTGGCAATCTGCGCCATCGTGCTGGTGGCCATCCATGCGGTCTATGGCGCGGCGGTGCGGCTGCGCAACAAGACCACGCAGGTCATCGATGATGCGGAGCCGGTGAACCGTGCCTTTGAACAGGTTCGGCGCGACCTCAAAGGCACCGTCGGACCCGGGGGGTATATGGCGGGGGACTTCAAATGCGGGGCGCAGTCGATGGGTACGAGCATGGGGCTGAGCGGGGAAGCCGGCGGCAGCGGCCTCGATTTTTTCACCTCCACGGGGGTGATCACCGATGACGCGCCCTGGGGGGATCTGCAGGAAGTTTTCTACGAGTTGAAGGCGCCGACCGACCGCAACGGGGCGGGGATGGATCTGGTGCGCTGCGTGAACCGCAACCTGCTCTCCACGACGTCCCAGACGCCCGATGTGCAGTGGATGATGAGCCATGTCGATAACATGGTCATCGATTGTTACGACGGCACTCAATGGCGGAATACCTGGGACACCAGCAACGGCGACACCAACCTGCCGACGGCGGTGCGGGTGCGCATTCAGATTGCCGCCAAAGAAGGCGAAAACAACCAAAACCGCGAGCCGCTGGAGTTGATTGTCCCGCTGATCGTCCAAACCACTCCCACCAATTCAGCGACCGCGACGGGAGGGACGCAATGAGACTTCGTTTGCCAAGCGGCGCGCCGTCCGGTTCGGTCCTGATCATCGTGCTTTGGATTGCCTTTGGGCTGGTGGCGCTGGCGCTCTATTTTGCCGATTCGATGAACTTCGAGCTGCGGGCGTCGCAAAACCGGGTGGCGACCCAGGCTTCCGACCAGGCCATCGAAGGGGCGGCGCGCTATATCAATTACATCCTTTCCAACCAGATCACCAACGGCTCCAACGGTTGCATCCCGGGCCCGGACACCTACGTGCACGAGGCGGTGCCGGTGGGCGAAGCACATTTCTGGCTGATCGGGCGCGACAGCAACAACATTTCCGGTCCGACAAAGCTTTGCTTCGGGCTGGTCGATGAAGCTTCGAAGCTCAATCTCAACACCGTTTCGAGCAACGCGCTGAGCTGGCTCCCGCGCATGACCGAGGATTTGACCCAAGCCATTCTGGATTGGCGCGACACCAACGGCAACGGCCCGACCGCGACCTACTACGCGATGGAACAGCCGTCTTATGTTTGCAAAGGAGCCGACTTTGAAACGGTCGATGAATTGCGCCTGCTCTACGGCGCCGACATGGACATCCTGGTCGGCAACGATATCAACCGCAACGGGATCCTCGATCCGGACGAAAACAACGATCAGGACAATCAGTCCGATCCCGGCATCATTGAATTTCTGACGCCCTACACCCGCGAGCCCAATACGAACAGTGACGGCTCGGCCCTGATCAATATTACGGACCTCGCCGCCGGGTCCGCGCAATTGCAAGGGCTCCTGCAGACCAATTTCGGCGATTCGCGGGCGAGCCAGATTATGTCGAGTCTCGGGCTCAGTTCCGGGGCTGGATCCGGGCGCGGAGCAGGGGGTGGCGGAGGCGGTGGCGCAGGCGGTGGCGGAGGGCGTTCGATGGCAGGCGGCCAATCCGCGAGGGCTGGTGCCGCCGCGACGACGACCCGGTTCAACGGCCTGGTGGATTTTTATATCAAGAGCAGCATGACCATGACGGAATTTGCGCAGGTCTGGACTAACCTGACCGCGACTAACGGCCCCTACATCGAAGGGCGCGTCAATGTCAACACCGCCAGCTATACCGTTCTGACTTGCCTGTTGAACGGCGACACTTCGGGAGCGCAGCAACTGGTCAATTACCGCCAGAACAATCCCGCCAACCTGACCTCGGTCGCCTGGGTGGTGGATGCGCTGCAGCAGAGCGATCCCACCGCCCTGACGAATCTTGAGGCCGGAGACTTTATCACGGCGCAGACCTTTCAATTTACGGCGGATATCGCCGCGCTCGGGCCGCATGGCCGGGGCTATCGGCGGGTCAGATTCGTTTTCGACACCAGCAGCGGCGTCCCCCAGATCGTCTACCGCCAGGACCTGACCCACCTGGGCTGGGCGCTGGGGAAAGAAACGCGGGAGCACTGGCTTTTAGCAAAGGGTACGGAATGATTGAATTAGCGAAATTGAGTTTAACGAAGCGTTCGCGTCTCACCTCGGTGCTGGGACTGGCGCTGGACGGCAGCCGCCTGGAAGGGGTGGTGCTCCGGCGCGCCAATGGCGCCTTCCAGGCGCAGCACCCCTTCTCGGTCTCCCTGTCGTTGGACCCGCTGACGGCCGCTCCTGAGTTGGTCGGCCGCGAGATTCGCAATCATCTCGACGCCAATGAGGCGCGCGAGCGCCATTGCGTGGTGGCCCTGCCGTTGAAGTGGGCGCTCACGACCCATGTCGAAGTGCCCGCCATGCCGGAGGCCGACATCCCGAGCTTCCTTCAAATCGAGGCCGAGCGCGGTTTTCCATGCGATGTTCAAACGCTGCATGTCGCCACGTCCCGCTGCCGCGGGGCTTCGGACAAGCAGCATGCGCTGGTGGTTGGGATCCCCAAAAGCCACCTGGCGACCCTGGAGCAGGTGCTGCACGCCGCCAAGCTCAAGGCGGTGAGTTTCTCGCTGGGTATCACCGCGCTTCAGCCGCCCGGGAGCGGGAGCGACGGCGTGCTGGCGCTGGCGATTGGCGATAGCCAGGTAGGTTTGCAGGTCACCGCCGGCGGGGGCGTCGCCGCGGTGCGGACGATCGAGGGAGCGTTCGAGACCGAGGGCAGCCAGCGGGAATTGAAGACCGACCTCGCCGCGCGCGAGGCCCGCATCACGCTGGGCGAACTGCCGGCCGAATTGCGCGAGACGGTCCGCTCGATCCGGGTTTTTGGCCCGCGCGATCTGGCGCAGCAATTGGTTGATGAACTGGAGCTGCGCCTGGAAGCGATGGGGCTCAAGGCGGACGCGGTCGCCCGCTATGGCGCCAATGAATTCGGCGCGCCGCTGCCGGCCGACACGACGATTTCCGCCGCCTTTAGCCTGGCTGCCGGGTGGCTGGGCGGGCGGCCGGTCTGCTTTGAGTTCCTGCCGCCCCGCGTGACGGCCTGGCAGCAAATGTCCAAGCGCTACTCTTCCGGCCGGCTCCGAACGGTGGCCGCCGCCGCGGGGGCGGTGGCTGTGCTGGTGGGCGGAGCGTTTGGGATCCAGCAGTTCCAGTTGGTGCGGCTGCAACGGCAATGGGTCCGCATGGCGCCCAAGGTCAAAGAGCTGAACGAAATCCAGCAGCACATCACCCAATACCGGCCTTGGTTCGACGAGCGGGTGGGCGGCTTGACCATCTTGCGCAGTCTCACCCAGGGTTTCCCGGAAGATGGCGCGGTGACGGCCAAGACCGTCGAGATTCGCGACTTGCGCTCCGGCTCGTGCACCGGCACGGCCCGGAACTACCAGTCCCTGCTGCAAACCGTCAAGAGGCTGCGGGAGATGCCCGGATTCGCCGAGGTCAACCTCGGCCCGACTCGCGGCCAGTCCCCGGCGCTGCAGTTCAGCTTTAACTTTGTTTGGAACGAAGGAGCGATCCGTGCCAACTAAGAATCGACAGCAACTTTTGATTATCGTGGCGGTTGCCGCCGCGGGGCTTTTCGTGGCCGACCTGGTGGTGATTGAGCCGCTGGGCAAGGCCTGGAGCACCCGGTCCAAGCGCATCGATGCCCTCAGGGTCCAGGTGGCGCAAGGCCAGAGGCTGATCGATCGCGAGCGGAGCCTGCGGAATCACTGGACCGACTGGCAGCAAAAGACCCTGACCAACAACACGTCCACCGCCGAGCAGCAGGTCTTCCAGACCATCGATCGCTTGTCGCAGGAGGCCGGGGTCACGGTTGCCGCGGTCACCCCGCAGTGGAAACGCGACTCCGACGATTACAACACCTATGAATGCCGCATTGATGCCACGGGCGACCTGCGCCAGTTGAGCCGGTTCCTTTACGACGTCGAGCGCGAGCCGATGGCGCTCAAAATGGACGCTATCGAGCTGGGCGCCCGCGACAAAGAGGGGCAGCAACTTTCCCTGGGCCTGCAAATCAGCGGCCTGGTCCTTAATCCGCAAGCCAAATGAAGTTGAATCTAAAGAGCGCAGTCGTTTTCGGTGCCTTGCTGGCCCTCGCGCTAGCCGGCAGGCTGGCCGTCCTTGCCCAGGAAGGGCAGGGCGCTGGCGCGACCAACGATATTGTGCAGGCCGCCGCCGCTGTTGTCGAAGCCGCCGCCGGCAGTTCCGTGGACCAGCCGGCCGCCAGCACGGCTGACACCGGCGAGGATGCCACGGCAGGCGAGGAGATGGTTTCGACCAACGACTCGGCCTCGGCCGGCAGCAGTGTTGCGCCCAACGGGCCCAACGGGTCCAGTCGGCGCAGCGGGCGCGAGGCGCGCAATCAGCGCTTTCGCCGCCAGCGTGGCGGGCAGTCCAACGGCGGTTCCTTGGGGGCCGGCGGTTCCGACGATACCAATGGCCCGGCCTCCCTGGATTACTCCGCCTTTAGCCTGGTCACCACTCGGAACATCTTCGATCCGAACCGCTATCGCGGCCGTCCCAGGGGGAACGTCGCGCGGGTCGAGTCGTTTGCCCTGGTCGGCACGATGAGCTACGAGAAAGGGACCTTTGCCTTCTTTAGCGGCAGCAGTTCCGATTATCAAAAGGCGCTCAAGTGTTCCGACAGCATTGCCGGTTACAAGCTGACCGCCATTAATCCCAACTCGGTGAAGCTGGCGCTGGCCACCAATGAAGTGGAATTGCGTGTGGGCATGCAAATGCGCCGCGAGGAGGATGGCCCGTGGCTGCCCTCCAGAAACAGAGAATTGGCTTCGTCACCAACCACCTCCGGCGCCTCCGGCGCCTCCGCGGTCTCTGTTTCCGCTGAGGCTTCGGTGCCGAGCGGTCCCCAGAGCGACATCATCAAACGAATGATGGAACGCCGCGAGAAAGAATAATTTTTCATGAAACCATTCAAGACCACCCTACTCCTGACCGGCCTGGCCGCCACGTTCAGCCTCCTTGCCGCCGAACTCTCTTCCGGCGCTACCACCAACCCGCCGCCGGTGGCCGTGCCGGCAACGAACATCACGACCGGTTCCCAGCCGCCGGGGCCTCCCGAGCCGGTGCCGGCGGTGGAAACCAACACCGCCGCCACTCCGATTGTCGCCGACAACACCACCAACGGCCTCCGCATCAACTTCCGCGGCGCGCCGCTGGACCTGGTGCTGGATTACCTGGCGGATGCCGCCGGCTTCGTCATCAACAAGGAGGTGAATCTTCGCGGCAGCGTCGAAGTCTGGAGCAAGGACGCCGTCAGCAAGGACGAAGCGGTGGATCTGCTCAACTCCGTGTTGAAGAAAAACGGGTATGGACTGACGCGCAACGGCCGGTTGCTGACCATCTACTCGCTGGACGGGATGAACACCAGGGCGCCAATTGCCGGCGCGGTGCCCAGCAATGCGGAGGACTACGAAGACTCCGCCGAAGTGGTCACCCAGATCATTCCCATTCGCTACGCCAGCGTGACCCAGTTGGTGAACAACCTGCAGGTGTTGCTTCCCACCACAGCCACCTTGAGCGCCAATGAAAGCGCCAACTCCCTCATCCTGGTGGCCGCTAAATCCGACATCAAGCGGATGCTCAAGATTATCAACGCCCTCGATTCGTCCATCGCCAATGTCTCGACCATCAAGGTCATTCCGCTGCAATACGCCGACGCCAAAGACACGGCGGCGCTGATCACCTCGCTTTTCACCCCGCAGAATTCCACCCAAGGCGGCGGGAACGGTGGAGGAGGCAACCGAGGCAATCTCTTCAACATGTTCGGCCGCGGCGGCTTTGGGCCCGGTGGTTTTGGCGGCGGTGGTTTCGGCGGCCGTGGCGGAGGAGGGGGCAACACCGGCGGCAGCACTAGCAGCGGCGCGGCCGCCGTCCACGTGGTTGCCGTGGCGGATGATCGCTCCAATTCGCTGGTGATCAGCGCGCCGGCCGACATGCTGTCCACGATCGAGGAGATGGTGCAGAGGATCGACCAGGATGTGACCGACACGGCGGAACTGAAGGTCTTTCGCCTGACCAACGCCGATCCGTCGGAGATGGCGGACCAGCTTACCCAGCTCTTCCCCGATCCCAGCACCAGCGGCCAGAACAATGTCCCGTTTTTCCTCCGCGGCTTTGGCGGCGGCCCGGGTGCGAACGCCAGCTCGACGCAGTCCAGCGACCGACTGAAAAGGCTGGGCCGTGTCCTCGCGGTGCCCGATCCGCGCACCGGCTCGATTATTGTGACGGCGGCCAAGACCCTCATGCCGCAGATCACCGACATGATTGGCGAACTCGACTGCAACAAGGGCCGCAAGGAAGTGGTTGGATTCTATGAATTGAAGAACGCCGATCCGCAGGACGTGTACGTCAACCTTACCGACCTGTTCAACCGCAACACCCGCCTCAATAATAATAACAACAACAGCCACTCGTTCATTGGCAACAACAACCCGCTGACGCAGCGCGAGACGCAGAATACACAGGCCACCACCGGCAGCACCACCAGCGGCTTTGGCTCCGGCGGCGCCTCCGGCGGCAGCAGCAGCCGGGGCGGCGGCGGTTTCTAAACATGACATCCTTTTCCCAGAACAACTCGGCTAAACGAAACGCGAGGCAGACATGACCAGCCATTCTTACGACAAAGCGGAACCTTTTCACACCCCACTCCGGGACTCCGCGCCCGGCCGCCAACGCGCGACGCGGAGGAATCTCCTCGCCGGCGTGGCGGGGATAATTCTCGGCTTCTGGCTCGTCCTGCCGGCGGGCGCCCAGCAACGGGCCGGTGGCGGCGGCGGCGGCGGCGGCTTTGGGGGGGGCGCGGGCGGTTTCGGTGGTGCCGGCGGCGGCCGCGCGACAACGGGCTCCAGCGGCTCCGGCAGCGCCAACACCACCACCCGGCAATACCCCAACAACGGCACTATCGGTGACGCCTACTTCTCCATCGACCCCGAAACACGCCGGGTCGTTTATATCACCGACGAGGCGACCGCAAACTACATCTCCCAGGTGCTGAGCAACCTGGACCGCCCCAAACCCCAGGTGCTCATCAAAGTGGTCTTTGTCGAAGTCACCCACGCCAACGATTCGGACATCGGCATCGAAGGAGGATTCTCCAAGAGTATCGGGAACAACGCCACGGCCACCGGCGTCAACGGATTTGGTCTTTCGACCCTCAGCTCGACGATCACCACCAATGTCAGCCCGTTCCCGTTTAATCAGCCGATCTCGGCTTTCAGCGCCGTCTCGCCCATGACTTCGCCGGGCGCCGGCCTCTACCAAATCCTCGGCCAGGATTACCAGGTCACCCTTCGGGCCATTGCCCAGGCGGGCAATGCCAAAGTGCTCTCGCGGCCTTCCATCCTGGCGCGCAACAACCAGCCGGCGACCATCACCGTGGGCCAGTCGGTTCCGCTCATCAACAGCGTGCGATACGATAACTTCGGCAACGCCATCAACTCGGTGAGCTATCAGGACGTCGGGGTCATTCTGAAGGTGACGCCCTTTATCACCGCCGACGGCATGATCGAGATGATGGTTTCGCCGCAAATCTCTTCTATCGACCAAACCACCTCGGTGCCGATCTCGGCCAATGTCAACGCCCCGGTCATCGATATCCGCTCGGCCGATACCGTCGCTGTCACCGGCGACGGCCAGACGGTCATCATCGGCGGCCTGATACAGGACAGCAAATCCGTGAACGACACCAAAATCCCGCTGCTGGGGGACATCCCGATTCTGGGCAACCTCTTCAAGCGCCAGCAGAAGAGCATGGCTAAAACCGAGCTGCTCATCTTCCTGACACCGTACATCGTTCAATCTCCCTCCGAACTGGTTGCCCTCACCGTCAGCGAGAGCCGGAAATCCGAGAGCCTCAAAGGCCTCCCGGAAGCCGAGGTCAACAGGTACCTCGACGCTCTGCCGAATAAGGACAGCGTGCCGGCCCAGAAACCGCCCAAGCAATAGGCTCACTCAATCGCCAATGCTGATGACCCGTCGGAACCTCCTCGTCTATGGCCTGATGGTTGCCGTCTGGGCGCTGGTCGGCGCCTGGCAAATCCAGGAGCATATCCGGGTGCGGGAGGGGGCCAAGACGGAGCTGAGCAACCGATCCAAGGACATTGCCAACACGGTCAGCGCTTGCATTCGCGGAATGCGCTTCCACGGCACCGTCCTGGAAGAACGGCTCAATCCGCTTCTCGACGAATTGGTCAATGGGCGCAGCAACGAACTGGTTCAGTCCAGCGAGTTGATTTCCATCGCCCTGCTGAATGCGACCAACGGAAGGGTGGCCTCGGCCGGCCGGCCTATCGACTACGCTCAGAAAGACCTCTTGCAGGAGGGCGAGCGCTGGGGGCAACACACGGTCACCTTTGTCAATCCGGTGGACCTCGGCGCGAGCGTGCTGCCCACGATGCGGGCGTTGACCAATGCTTTTCCGGACCTGCCCCGCAGCCGCCCCTTTGGGCGCGTGGAACCTGCGGGGCCGGTTCCTGAAGGCGTTGGCGGCCCGCCTCCCAACCCTGCCGAGGAGGGGCTCATGACCAATCCCCCGCCGCGCCCCGAACGCGAAGGCCGCCCCCGGGGACGCCCGCCTTGGATGCGCGGCCTGAGCGACATGGAGTTTCAGTCGCTGATGGAACAAGGCGCCTTGCACGGCCTGGTTCTGGTCATGTCCACCGAGTCCTTTCAGGCCGCCTCCGTCCACGACTTATGGTTGCGCACCGTCATCATGGCTTTGGCCACCATCTCGGTGCTCGGTTCCGGCATGGCCTGGAGCAATCTGATCAAGACTTCCGAGCTGCAGATCCGGCTGGTGCGCGCCAGCGAGCTCAACACCCACCTCAAGGAAATGAACCTCGCCGCCGCCGGGCTGGCGCACGAAACGCGCAACCCGCTCAATATCATCCGGGGCCGCGCCCAAATGATCTCCAAGCAGGCCGACGCGGCTCCCGAGATGTGCCAGCGGGCGCGCGAGATCATCGATGAAGCCGACAAAGTCGCGGCCCAACTCAACGAGTTCATCAATTATTCCCGGCCTCGGGAGCTCCGCCCCGTCCGGCTGGCGCTGGGCGCCGTGGTGGCCGAGGTGGTCCGCGCCCTGAGCTATGATCTTGAAGAAAAGAAGATTCAGCTCGAAGTCAAAGGCGAACCGCTCAACATCCAGGCCGACGAGCAGCTTCTCCGCCAGGCGCTTTTCAACCTCCTGCTCAATGCGATCCAGGCGGCCGACAGCGGCGGCGAGATCCAGGTAGTGGCGCACCGGCGCAACGCCCTGGAAGCCGCGCTGGAGGTTCGCGATAATGGGCGCGGCGTTCCCCTGGAGCAGCGATCCGAGATTTTCAAGCCCTATTTCACCACCCAGAAGACCGGAACCGGCTTGGGCCTCGCGGTCGTCCAGCAAATCGTTCTGGCGCACGGCTGGGAAATCCAGTGCCTCCCCAACGAACCCAAAGGCGCCCTCTTTCGTATCACCCACTTGAGACTCGCCTCGGCATGAGGCCTGGAACGGTAAAACGTGAAACGTGAAACGTGAAAACGGGCGGGAGCATGATGAACCTCCATTTTCGAACATCAAGTTCCTGCGCCCCAAGGCCTCTGATCGTCCAAAGGTTTTAACCCTTTAACGTTCCGACGATTCGCTCACGACAACTGTTTCCTCTTGCCCCATGCGGCGAGGCAAATGGCCAGCAGGCCGAGCAGCAGAATCAATAACAGCAGGTAAAAGGGCCAGCGAATCCCTGGGACCGGCGGCTCTTCAACGGTCACCAACGCCTGGCCTGAACCCAGGATCCCTCCGCCCGTCAGCGACGAACTAGCCGCGGATGCAGCCCCGGAGAGGGCGGGACGGGGCTCGGAGTTGAGAGCATTGGACGCTGCCATGGTGGAGGAGGACATCGGCGGCGAGAAACCTCCGGCGCCGCCATTGGCGCCTGAAGCTGGCGAATCGGCCAGGACAGCAGCCGGGCGGCCCGGCGCGGGAGTCCACGGGTCAACGGCTTGGCGTCGCGCATGATTGGTTGGCGCGGGGTCGGGCGAGGTGCCGGTTAGAACAGGGCTGCTTGGAGAGCCGGGTTGAGCGGGCGGCGATGGATAACCTGGGCCAGAGCTGCCGCCTCCGCCTCCGCTTCCACCACCACCACCGCCTCCGTTTCCACCACCCGACGAGCCGCCTCCGTTGCCGGAAGTTGCGCTCGCCAGTTGCAAGTTTGCCACCGAGGGCACGACGAGATCGGCGGTTTGGCCCTGGGCGCTGGCTGAAGCCAAAGCCGAGGTGTTTTGCTCTTCCACCCGGCCATCGGCGTAGAGCACGTTGCCCTTGAACTGATGGAGCTCTTCGGTCCAGCGCAGGCGCTGGCCCGGCCCCAGGCGCAGCAGCGACGTGAGTGCGGCCGAGTCGTTGGTGAGATTGCGATCGCCCGCCAGAATCGAGTTTGGCTGGTTGTAGTTCGCCGTCACCGCCACGAAATAGCTCAGATTGGAGTTTTGGAGGGCGGCAAAAGAAGCCGCCGTCAAACGGTTGTCGGCCGGGCAGACCAGCGGCTTGGGCGTTATCAGATCATTGGAAAGGGGCTGAAACAGCCGCGAGCAGAAATAGAACGGACCCTGGAGGCTATAGATGCCCTGGACAAACTCGCTGGCGCCGCCGGCATTGGTCGAAACCGCCATCGGGAACTGGCTGTTATGATCGTGCGCAAAAGACTCAAACGCCAGGCCCATCTCGCGCAGATTGTTGATACAGAAGGCACGCCTGCCGCGCGCGCGGGCCTGGCTCAAGGCAGGCAGCAGCAGCCCTGCAAGCATAGCGATAACCGCTATCACGCAGAGCAGCTCGATCAAGCTGAAAGCCCCTGCCGGGGCCTTGGACCGCATGGCTGTCATAACCTGGCTAAGGTGAAGCAGGACTGATGCCGGGGGAGTTTGGTCGGGGAAGCAGACCCTACGCAAGCCTCCAGGCGTGATTTTCACGCATTTGGCGTGAAGATCCACGCTGGGCATGCAGGAGGATCGAGGGGCGGGCCGACCGGTTCTCGGATGGCTCTTGCTTCGCTACCGCACCCGCAGCCAGACACTCTTCAGATATCCTCGTTCCTGGCGTGTGATGGGGAAATCGGGCGGCTGAGGGACATAATGCTCCTGCATCACCCGGCGATTGGCTGTCTGGATCGCCTGGCCTAACTGCTCCAGGAACTGTTCCGGCAGCCAGTCGGCCGCGTTGGCCGAGGCGAACAGCACCCCCTCCGGTTGGAGCAGCGGCAGCGCCGCGGCCACCAGCCTGCCGTAGTCTTTCTCGACCCGGAACACCCCGGATTCTTTGGACTGCGAAAAAGTCGGCGGGTCGAGCACGATGACGTTAAAACGGCGTCCCTTCCTGGCCAGGCGTCGCAGCCACTCAAACGCATCCCCGTAGATGAAGTCCTGCCCGTCTGCGTCGATCTGATTGAGGGCGAGATTGCGCCGTCCCCAGTCGAGGTACTTCTTCGACAAATCCAGGCTGGTCACGCGCGCCCCGGCCTTGGCGGCGCAGACCGAGAACGCACAGGTATAGGCGAACGTATTCAGGATCTCCAGGGGTTGACTGCGCGGGCCTGGCGGGAACAACGAGAAACCGGCGCCGGCGTGGCCGGTCAGCATGCGGCGGCGGTTGTCGCGCTGGTCCAGGAACAGGCCGACCGAATAGCCTTCGGCGAAGCTGAGCTCGAAATGGAGGCCGTTTTCCAGAATGGGAAAGCGGGCGGGCGCCGGCTCACCCAGCACAAGCTGAGGCGAGGTTTCGGCAGGTTTGGTCTTTCGCACCTGCCGCTGAAGGAGCTTGTGATAAACCCCGCGCGCCGAGAACGTTTCCACCAGCCGGTCCAAGTGCTGGCGCTGGCTGGCCGCCAGCGATTGATCGCTCTGGGACAGGAGGTAGTCACCCAATCGCTCGACATACCAACCCGGCCAGCCATCGCTGGCTCCGTGGATGACGCGGTAGGCATTGGTCGATTCCGGATCGATCAGCCCGGCGCGCAAACCGAGCCGCGCGTCAGCCCCGAAATCGGCAGGGGCGCGAAAGGTCATTTCCTCGCCGGTGGCCGGATGCCGGAATGTCAGTTCGGCGGCATGCAAATAGACCCTCGTCGCCGCGGCGCCGCCGTAGAGTGTATCGCCCAGGATGGGAAAGCCCTTCTCCGCGGCATGAACCCGAATCTGGTGCGTGCGCCCCGTCAGCGGCTCGGCCAAGACCGCCCCGTGCGATCCGACGCCGGCGAACTTCCCGAAAAGGTCCCCGACACTCTGCCTTGCCGGCAGAAACCGGGTTTCGGCCTCTTCAGCCCCGGCATGGCTGGGGCGGCTGAGGTATTTCTCCCCGGCCCGGACGAGGGCGGATTTAACCGTCAACGGCTGGCGCGGGATGGGACGATCGGTGAGCAGCAGGTATTTCTTGTGGACTGCGCGGCGGGTGAATTGATCCGTCAGGGAACGATTGGCGGCCTGGGTTTTGGCGAAGACGATGACCCCGGAGGTTTCCTTGTCCAGGCGATGGATAATAGCCAGGGAAGCCCAGCGAGGCTCGCGATGCCGGAGCCAGTCATAAAGGCCTTCCCCGGCGTAAGGGCTTGGCGCATGGGTGTTGAGCCCGGCCGGCTTGTTCGCCACCAGCAAGTGCTCATCCTCGAATATCAGGCACGGCAGCACCCGCCCATGAAACCGAAAAACCCGCCTCCGCGAAAGCTGAAACGGCCTACCAGAACTTCCAGGCGCCTTGCCAATAGATCCAGATGCCGAGCAGGAAATTGGTAATGGCGTGGGCGGTCATGGCGTCGCCGAGGCGGTTCTTGCGAAGCACAAGCCATTGAAAGGCCAGGCCGCAAAGCAGCCCGCCCAGCCATTGATAATGAGCAACGCCGAAAATCGCCGACGTGACAATCAGCGATAGCCAGTTCAGCTCGTTCAGGGGCATTTCAGTGAATTTGACCCGGACCATGTAACGGTAGAGAAACGAGCGATAAAAGGACTCCTCCAGCGGCGGAACGATGATGGCCGAGCCCAGCGTGCGGACCGCCACGAAAAACAATCCGAGCGCCGAGCCCTGGCCGAACTGCTTGCAGGGGTTCCAGGGGCTGCCCGAAGAGCTGAACTTGGGATAATAGGGATCCAGCCCGACCCAAACCGCACAGATCAGCACCCCTACGAAAACGGCTTCCCAACTGAACGCCCAGCGCATCTCCGGCACCAGGGACCGCATTTCCACGATGCACCAGAGCCCCACCAGCATCTTGAACAGGTAAAGCCAGTAGCGGGCAGGTTCGCCAAACCAGTCCTGAGCAAAGGTCAGGGCCAGGATGATCACGTAAGGCACAACGCGGGCGTAGGCCGGCGAGCGCTCGAGCAATTGCCGCAAAGGCGTCATAAAGAGTTCCGCTTCGCCGCAGAGTAAAGCGGGAACCCTCACCAACGTCAATCGCCAACACGCCGGAGCGTCGCGCCGGAGCCGAAAAGACCGGAGAGACGCATCCCGCGAGTTCCGATAACTAGGCTCCGCACCAGCTCCGCCCCGTGGGCTCCAACCGGCAGGAGGGCCGCGCCGGCGCTACGGCTGCGCGATCAGGGTGTGGATACGTGAGGGCCGGAATGGTTGGCAGCCAGGAGCTGATCCATGGCATGCTCAAGTCGCTGGAAAGAGCGGAGTTGCCTTGTTCGCACCAGGTTGAGGTCCAGCATTTCTGTCAGCGCGCTTTGGTGCAGCGTTGGGCGATAGCCCGGAAACACTTCTTCGAGCCAGCGTTTGCCGTGAGATTCCGGGGCGCCGGACGGGAATTTCAAGGCTGCTGGGAGCGCCGGGCGGCCATCTTTGAATTGCTTGCCGGCGAGGGATTCGATTCCAGCGATGAGCCATGTTTCGTATTCGACACAGGCGAAAACAACCGCCAATGAGAAGGCCTTGCCGGCGCGGGCGCCCTCGGCGGCTGCAGCCATGGCCTTGGCGGCGGTCGCGGCGCAGAACGGAGAGCCTGATCCGGGAGGGAAGGAAGGCGCGTCCCCATCATAGATCGCCAGGACGCCGCCCGTGTCGCGCCGCCGCGAGGCGAGGGTCACTCGCAAAACCCACTTGTGGAAGTCAGGGCGGTTTTTGTCTTTATCCCATCTTACGGGACACGGCTCGCGTATCACCTCACGGTCAACGAAAAAGACGCGGTTGGCGTCCTTTTCCTCGAGAAGCTTGGCAACAAGTGTCGGAAGCGCGGAGGCTTCGCCAAACCCCTCACCAACCAGGACGAGTCGTTTCATGCCGCATGGGCCGCGGCGGCGGGGCTGTCTAGTTTGGGCTGCTCCACCGTGAGGATTTCGCCAGTGGTAAGAAGACGGTCCTTGACTGCTTCGCGCTGCTCCTTCGCGACAGGCCCCACAACGGTTCTTCCGTCCTTCATGTCCACGACTTTGACATCATCGATGCCGAATGAATCGAGGAGCGTCGGGTTGTGGGTGGTTAGGATGACCTGCCCGCGGTTTTCGCGCGGGGCCGCTTTAAATTCATCGGCAAGCAAGGACAGAGCACCTGGGAAGATCGCGTTCTCCGGCTCCTCGAAGACAAGGGTCAGTTTGGACGGATTCTGATAAAGCGCGAGGAGGTGGGCGTAGAACCGGCGAAAACCGTCGGATTCCTGCTCCAAACTGAGTTCGAGAATGCTGCCGTCGCTGGTGTGGCCGACGACCGCCCTTTGAGGGCTGATCACCGAATCCAATTCGATAGAAGCTATAGACGGATTAACCTTCTGGAGGGTTGCCAGGAGGCTTTTGCGGAGGTTTGGATGGTGGAAGTCCTGGGCGATGCCGCGCATCACATCGCGGTAGTTGCCGGCGTCATCCCAAAGCCCCTGCGCTGGATAGGGAGGCTGCGGTCCTGGGGAAACGATCCTTGCAGGGTCAAGAGCTGTGGAAGGCAAATGGTAGTAGCCAATTCCGGTGGACAACGCGGCGTACGCATGGACCACTTCCTGGAGCGATGGGAAAGTCCCCAACATCAAGCCACCCTGTTGCCGGGGCGGAGTGGTCGTCCTGGGGGGCTTGTCCCAAGTCCACGGCTTCCTTCCCTGGAGAGAACGAGCAAAGAGTTGTTCGCGGCCAAGAACCAGGCTCTCATTCACAAGCACGGGCGCCCTGCCAGGGGAGGAGGTTTGGCCAACAGGCATCGAGAATCCGACACTGTATTTATATTCTCGGTCGTCACCGGGGAGAGAAAAGGAGACCTCGATCGAAGTTTTGGGAGTGGGTAATCCCGCCGGCACGATGCGGAGCCAGCCTCCCTCGTAAGAAACCGCTTGGTCAAAATTCAGAAGAAGGTTTCGCAGGAATCGGATCGCCTGGACGATGTTGGACTTGCCGGTGCCGCTCCGTCCGATCAAGACGGTAACGGGGTGGAGTTCGAGTTCCAGCTCCCGAATGCTCTTGAAATCGCAAATCCTGATTCGCCTGATCATCGAGAAATAAGTTGTTCACCAAAGACGCGGCACCGCTGAAGGCATATCATCTTCCCGCAGGTTTGGCAACATCCGGTACGTGATTGACTTATCGAGACAGCGAACCAACAAGGGACGCGTATGCCTCGGCCAGGCATCGGTCACCTTCAGATCCCCCCGCCTTCACGCCGCCAGCCGCCGTTCCCAGTAAGGGGGCTGGCTGTAGTAGGCGAAAAGCCGGGCTTCGTACTCGCGGCTGATGGGGATGGACGGGTCGTACACCGGGGCCAGCTTGATGGTGGCGCGATCCAGATCCACGCGCACTTGGGACCGATCCCAGTCCACCAGTGTGGACCAAACAGGCGAAAGCAGCACTTTCCTGCCCGGCCACCAATTGCCGGTGTCAATGACCAGGTATTGAATCGACCAATCTTCGTCATCGATGACGAAGTCCTGCACGTGACCGATTTCGCCGTCGCGCGCTTCGATGTGGTAACCCGTGACTTCGTCGGTGCTGCGCAAGTGGAGATCGGCCGGCTGCTCCGGTTGGGCTGGGGAGGGGGGTTCGGGTTCGGGAACCGGGAGGTCGCGATGGCTGGGTCGGGCCCAAGGGCCCCACAGGCCGGGCCCCTGCCAATAAAAAGGCCAGCCGTAATAACGGAGATACTCGATCTCATGTCGCCTGGACACCGGCTCGCTCGTGTCGATTGAGGGGCTCCCCTTTACCTGGTCCCGGGTGAGGTTGATTTCCACCACGTGGTTCCTCTCGCGGAAGCCCTGGACGGCAAAAGGCGAGATCAGCACCCGCCTGAGCTCGAGCCATTTGCCGGTGTCGGCCACCAGATAGCGCACCGTCCAGGCCTCATCATCGAAATAAAAGTCTTTCACCCGCCCGATCTCGCCGTCCCGAGCCCCGAGCGTGAAGTCCATGACGTCCTTTGCTTTTCTTAACATAAACGATTCTTTCTCGTTTAACTTAAGCCACCGACGCCAAATTCCAAGCGCGAGAGACAACTCTTCCGATGGGCGGGGCCTCCACCCCGTCTTGCCTCTTGCCCTCACGCCTTGTTCCCGCCAGCCACCAATGGGCCAGGAGCGCCAAGGCCTTCCCTTCAGCCCGACTTCTTCATCTTCGCGACGTACGTTCCATCCACATGGTCCGAAAACGGAGTCAATTCGCGCTCCGTTTCCAGGCCAAAATCGCCGTGGCCGTCCAGGAACGCGCTGACGACCTGGTGGTTTTCCTCCGGCTCCAGGCTGCACGTGCTATAGACCAAGGTGCCGCCCGGCTCCAGCAGGGGGGCCGCCTGAGCAAGCAGGTCCATCTGCGCCAGGCGCAGCCGCGCTATCTCCTCCGCGGTTACCCGCCAGCGCAAATCCACCCTCCGCCGCATCACCCCCGTATTCGAGCAAGGCGCATCCACCAGGATCCGCCTGAAAGCGCCTGGCTCCTTCAAGCTTCCTCCGTCAGGATCCATGATTTCCGCTTTTGCTCCCAGCCGGTCGCAGTTTTCCTTCACCAGCCGGAGCCTTTCGGGAGCCGTGTCGTGGGCGGCCAATCGGCCTTCGTTGCCCATGATCTGCGCGATATGGGTCAGTTTCCCCCCCGGCGCGGCACACAGATCCAGGACCGAATCGCCCGGTTTCGGGTCGAGCATTCGCGCCGCCAGCAGCGTGCTCGGGTCCTGCACGTAAAACAACCCTTGCTGAAAACTCGGCAGTCCTTGCAGCGGCGGAAACGACTTCAACTCGAAAACCAGGTTTTCCTCGAGCCAATCCTGGCGGACAAAATCATACTCGACATTCTCGTCGCGCCATTGGGGCAGCAGGCGGCCGGCATCGGTTTTGAGGGTATTGACCCGGGCAAACGTCTTGGGCGGGGTGTTGTTCCAGGCCATCAATTGGGCCGCTTTTTCCCCGCCCCACCGTTCCTGCCACCGGGCCACCAGCCATTCCGGATGCGAATAGCCCAGGGGCGGCTGGCTGGTTTTCAGCTCGTCCAATAGCTGGCGCGTGGCATCGTGTTCCCGCAGGTAACCGCGCAGGACCGCGTTGACGAAGCCTGCTTGGGGGCCGAACCCGTTTTGCTTGGCCAACTCGACCGATTCATGGACAGCGGCGTGGTCGGGGATGCGGTCCAGCCAGAAAATCTGGTAAAGGCCGAGCCGCAAGAGGTTTTGCAGGCCGCCCCTTTGCGTGCGAGATTGGGTCTTGCGGGCGATGAGCCAGTCCAGCGTCGCCTGCCAGCGGACGATGCCATAGACCAGCTCCTGGCACAGGTGACGGTCGGCGGCAGAGAGCTGGGCGTGCCCTAGCCCTTGCTCGAGCAACTCCTCGATATAGCCGCCACCCGCCCGCCGCCCCAGGATTTGGGATGCAATTTCTCTTGGTTTTTGTCCGCGCACAATCTTTAATAAAGCCGTTCCGCTCGGAGGATGCGAGCGATAAGATACTTTATGAGAGAAGAATTCGAAAAAATGGTCTCCGCAGGCAAGGTGGACCGACAGCACATTGATGCTTTGGTCCAGCTAACCACCAGCGGTTTTTGTATGCACCGGAGTTGGGGTTTTGGAAGAATCCGATCGGTCGATACCGTTTTCGCCCGGTTTACCATCGATTTCCCAAACAAATCCGGTCACACCATGGACTTGGCCTTTGCCGCCGAGTCCCTTAAACCGATCTCCAAGGACCATATCCTGGCCCGCAAGGCCGCGGATCTGGAGGGGCTGCGCCAAATGGCCGCCACCAACCACCTGGAACTGGTCAAACTGGTTCTCAACAGCTACAACGGCAAAGCCACGGCCGAGCAGATCCAGCAGGTGCTCGTCCCGGACATCATCCGGGATGACTGGAAAAAGTGGTGGGAAGCCGCCAAACGCGAGTTGAAAAAAGACGGCCACTTCCAGGTCCCGCTCAAAAAGACCGACTCGATCATCTACCAGGTCAAGGAAGTCTCGCTCCAGGACCGCCTGATGACCGAGTTTAACGCCGCCAAGGGCCTCAAGGCACGGGTAGCCGTCGCCAGCGAGGTCATCCGAAACGCGCATGACCTTTCGGACAGAGCCGCGGCCAGCGCCCAGATCATCACCGCGCTCAATGCCGAAATCCCCAGCTACCAGCGCACCCAGCCCGCGGTTGCCCTCGAAGCTGTTTTCGCCCGCGACGATCTCCGCGCCGTCGGCCCCGAAGCCGCCCCGGCGGCAGCCGACGAAGTGGATTCCAAGACCATTTGGGCCCAGGACGTCAAGCTCGCACCCTTTATGGAGGCTCTCCCCGCGGCCAAACACCGCCGCGCCCTGGAGTCTTTCAAGGACGCCAACCCCGAGCATTGGCATGAAGTGCTGCTGGCCACCATAAACGGCCTGCCTGCCAAGGTCTGCCACGAATTCGCCGGCCTGCTCATCCACGGGGGCAAAATCGACCCCCTCAAGGAAACCGTCGCCCGGCTTGTCAGCCAGCACACCGCCTCCAGCGAGTTGCTGCTCTGGCTGGCCAAGGACCGCAATGATTCCTTCGCCGACATCCTCGGTCCCGAGGTCTTCCGCGCCATGCTCACCGCCATGGAACGCGACCAGTTTAACGAAAGGCGCTCCAACCGCCTCCGCGATTTCATTCTCGACGACCAGGAGCTGCTGGTCGAGCTCATCGGCTCCGCCGATCTCGAGGTTATCAAAGACCTTACCCGCGCCTTGCAGTACTCTCCTTCCTTTGACGACATGGACAAGCGCTCGCTGCTGGCCCGCATCGTCAAGAGCTATCCCGCCATCCAGACGCTCATCTCCGGCGAGCAAACCAAGCAGGAGACCCACCTGGTTGTCTCCTGGGAGAGCTTGGAGCGGCGCAAAGAGGAATATCGCGAGATGGTCGAGAAAAAGATCCCGGCCAACTCCAAGGAGATCGCCGTCGCCCGCAGCTATGGCGACCTGCGCGAAAACCACGAATACAAGGCCGCTAAAGAGATGCAAAAGCTTCTCATGAAACGCAAGGCCGAGCTGGAGAACCAGCTCGTGCTGGCCCGCGGCACCGACTTCGCCAACCCGCCCACCGAGACCGCCGGCATCGGCACCATCGTCCGCGCCACCGACCTCGAAACCAACCAGTCCCAGCAGATCACCATCTTAGGCGCCTGGGATTCCGAGCCGGAAAAGGGCGTGGTCAGCTATCTTTCACCCATGGCCCAGGCGATGCTCAACCACAAAGTCGGCGACGAGGTCGAATTCGAGATCAACGGCGCGCGGCATCACCATCGCCTCACCTCCATCGAGCCCTACAAAACCGCGTAGCCCGGCGTTTGCAGGCCGTGCGGACATGATATGAACAGGAGGAAACAGAGGGAACAGAGTCTTCGGCTCCGTTTCCTCGGTTTCCTCCCGTTGAAGCAGGTTCCTGCGTCCGCCGCCGGGGCCGGCCGCGCCGCGCAAACCAGGCTCGCCGGGCTCTTGGCCGCCTGCCTCGCGGTTTTGGTCCTCGCCATGGGCCCCTGGCATAGCTTCGCGGCGGATCCGCCGCCGGCCAAGGAATACCAGCCTGCTTCCGGCGAGTTCTCCGCGCTGGGCGACGCCGTCCTGGAATTGCTCAAAAGCGGCGCCACGATGAGCTTTGCCCGGAACCTCGCCCCGTCCGCGGATGATTTCAAAGCCATCCTCTCCACCAATGTGCCGCATCCCGCGGACCTTGCCCCCTCGCTCGCCAGGGGCGGGGAGTTCCAGCGCCAGCAGCTTGCGGCCGGCGCGAAACAGGTGTTGGACCGCGCGGCGGCGCTCCACCTGGACTTCACCCAAGGCGATTGGAGCCCGCGCGTGCTGGTTCCACCCCATTTCAGCATTTCCCGCTACCCCGCGCTCCAGGCCGAAAACGAAACCCTGCCCACGATCGAAAAGATCGAGATCATCCTGGGGTCCGGCCCAGCGGCTACCAACTCGACCAATGGCGATTTCAAGCTGGCCCTGCTCAACCTCCAAAAGTTCCCCGCCGGGTGGCGCTGCGCCGGCGGCATTCAATGGCAGGAGCTTCCCTCCAACGTTGCCGACGAGAAGACGCGGCAGGAACTGGCTATCTGGAACAAAGTGACCTCCCGCTCCGGACTCACCGGCCAGGATGATCCCGCGCTGCTAAAACTTGGCGAGGCGCTCGTCCACTTCATTCGCGAGCGCGATACCGACCTTTTTCTCAAAGAGGCCTATGTCACGCCCGATCTGACGTGGTCCCTGTTCCAGCAAAGCCCCGGCCGTGGGCCGTCGCGGGAGGAGATCGAAGCCAAAAACAGGTCGGATGCGGTCCCGCAGGCCGCCTTCGCCCGCGACGCGCTTAAGCAGTTGGATGATGCCGGCGTCGATCTGAAAACCGCCGGCATTCAAATCAAAGAGGCGGTTTTGGAGAACGCCCAGCCCCAATTCTCCAGCTCCCTCGCCGGCATGATAGGCCGGTCATTCAAGCTCAGGCTCGCGATCCAATCAGCCGGAAAATCCCGCAATGGAACTCCCCTGTCGGGAGAATACATCCTCGCCGCCAACGAGTTGGTGCGTTTCGACAACGAATGGCGCGTGGTGAACCACATCTATTGGCAGCAATTGCCCGACGGCATTCTCCCCCGCGAGGAGGTCCAGAAAACCAAGCTGGAGGAATATGTGGCGCAACATCGGGCCTTGCCGCCGGAAACCGCCGCGCCCGAAATCGAGTTCACCGCCCTCGAGGATGGCAGGCAGCTCAAGCTCTCCGACCTCAAAGGCAAAGTCGTCGTGCTGGACTTCTGGGCCACCTGGTGCGGCCCCTGCCAGCAGCCCATGGCGGACTTGCAGAAACTCGCCGCGGCCCATCCGGATTGGAAGGGCAAGGTGGCTATTGTTCCTCTGAGCATTGACGACTCCATCGAGGCGCCGCGCCAGCACGTGGACAAGCGCGGGTGGACAAACACCTTCAATGTCTGGGCCGGAGCGGGCGGCTTTCAATCCAAACCCGGCGCCACCTTCCGCCTCAGCGCCGTGCCCACCACCTACATCATTGATCCCAAGGGAAAAATCGTTGCCTCCGGCCATCCCATGGAACTCAAGATCGAAGAAACCGTGCTCTCGCTCCTCAAACCCAAACCCTGACAAGCTCTTGTGATGCAACTGTCCCGCCGTCCGGTGTCGCTCTCAGCCCTGGCGCTGGCTTTCACCGCGGCCAGCTTGGTTCCCGCGCTCGGCGCCGGCTGGCCGGCCAGAGTTTTTGCGCCTTATCTTTACTTGGGGGCCCGCCAATCAGTCCAAATGACCCAGTGCGACGACGAGTGCGGCCAGAAATTCTACACGCTCGCTTTCATCATCGCGGATTCGTCCAACAACCCCGCCTGGGACGGACGCATCCCCGTGTCGGACAATTACTACACCAACCAGATTGCCGCGCTTCGCGCCCGGGGCGGCGATGTGATTGTCTCCTTCGGCGGAGAGGCGGGGAAGGAATTGGCCCTGGTCGAACCGGACGCCGCGGCCTTGCAGGCGAAGTACCAAGCGGTCATCGATCGCTACCAGTTCACGTGGCTGGATTTTGACATCGAAGGCAAGGCGCTGGACAACACCGCCGCCAACCAGTGCCGCAACACCGCCCTGGCCGGCTTGCAGACCAAGCACCCCGGACTGATGATTACCTACACCCTGCCCGTGGATCCCAACGGCATTTCCAAGTCGGCTCAAGACCTTCTGGCCGACGCCAAAGCCAAGGGCCTGAAGGTTCATTCCGCCAATGTCATGACCATGGATTTCGGCCCGAGGTTCTCCGAAGGCAAGAAAATGAGCGACGTCTCCATCGCCAGCGCCCTCAAGGCCTTCGAACAATGCCAGCGCATTGACCCGCAAATCCAAATCGGCTTGACGCCGGACATCGGGCAGAACGACGTGAAATCGGAAGTGTTTTCCTTGGAGGACGCCCGGGCTCTCAAAGACTGGGCCATAGCCAGACCGTGGATTTGCAGCCTTTCCTTTTGGTGCAGCAATCGCGACACCGGCAGGCCGGGGAACCCTCGCGCGGACGACCGGAGCGGCGTCCCGCAAAAGCCTTGGGAATTCACGAAGATCTTCCAATCGTTCGCCGCCGCCAAATAGGGAGCTTGGGATCACCAACGATCTGGGTGGTGGCCCGCATCCCTGGATTAAACGGTACGCGAAGTGATCGCAGGCCCCGCCAACCGCGCCAGCGTGCCGGCCAGCGCCTCGACTCCGTCCCGGATCTGCTCGGGGGACGAATACTCGTCCGGCCGGTGGCTGACTCCGCCGCGGCAGGGGATAAAGATCATCGTTGTGGGACAGATTTGCGCCATGAACAGCGAATCGTGATAGGCGCGGCTAATCATGCGGGAAACTGAAAGCTCCAACTCGCCGCAAACCGCCTCGACCGTTTGCACCAGGGCCAGGTCGCATAGGGCCGGCGCATCCGCATTGAGCCGTTCCAGATCGAGATCCACGCCTCGGCGGCGGCAGATCTCGGGGGCGGCGCGTTCTATCCGCTCCAGGGCTGCGTCACGGCTGGGCAGGCGGGTGTCGCGGAGATCGATTTCCAGCACCGCACGGCATGGCACGCTGTTGACCGCTCCAGGCTCGATCCGGAACACGCCCGTCGTCGCTACGGTGTCCGGGCTGCCGCTGGTCAATGCGGCTTGCTCCACCATCAGCGCAATCTCCGCCCCGGCCAGCAGCGCGTCGTGCCGCTCGGGCATCAGCACCGCTCCGGCGTGGCCGCCCACTCCCGTCAGGCGCAGCCGCAGCGTGCTGGGCGCCGCAATCCCGGTCACAACTCCAATCGCCCGGTTGTCTCTCTCCAGCAGCGGCCCCTGTTCGATGTGCAGCTCGACGAAGGCTCCGTAAGCTCCCGGTGCCAGCCGCACCCCGCCCAGGTCCTTTCCTCCCAAGCCGGCCTCGGCGCGCAATTCGTCGAGCGATTGTCCCTGGCTATCGCGCAGTGACGCCACGCGTTTCAGATCCAGCGTTCCGGCGAGCATCCGGCTGCCCAGGCAGCCGATGCCAAAGCGCGTCGGCTCTTCGGAGGTGAAGACAATCAGATCCAGGCTTCGCTCGGGATCGAACCCGGCCCGTCTGAGCGCCCGCACGGCCTCGGTGGCGCCCAACACGCCCACGACGCCGTCATACCGGCCCGCGTTCGGAATAGCGTCGATGTGTGATCCGGTCGCCACCGGCGGAGCGCTGGCGTCGCGTCCAGTCCAGCGGGCGAAGATGTTGCCGACCGCGTCTTCGCGAACCGCCAGGCCGGCTTCGGCGAACAGCCGCTTCACAAAAGCCCGCGCCCGCAGGTCGGCTTCGGAAAAGAGCACGCGTGTCACCACCGGCGGCGGTTCCTGCGAAATCCCCGCCAGCTCGTCAATCTCTCGCTGCAGCCTCTTGATGTCCGCTTGAATCTTCAGGTTCATCGCTTAATCCGCCCCTTCAGCCCAACGGCGATCGGTTTACGTCCTTATAGTAGATATACCTGGCCGGCGTCTTGCCCATCGCCACAAACCATTGCGGGCAATAAGGCCCCATCCAGATCACATCCCCGGCCTGCACCGGATGCCAGTCGGCGTCCAGCCGGTAGATTCCCTGGCCCTCGAGCATGACCAATCCATGCTCCATGATATGCGATTCCACAAACGGCAGGGTCGCTCCCGGCTGATAGGTGAAGATATTGACCGCCAGGTCAAATTCCGGCTGGTCGGGCAACAGCACCTGCAGGCGCGCGTCGTCATTGCCAAGAAAGGGTTTCCCCGCCACCTCCCTTTCGTTGCCGAACAGAAGGGCGGGTTTCCCCACCGCGGCCAAGGCCTCGAACCGTTTCTGAAAAAGGAGCAATCGGGCGCCGCCCTTGGCGTCGCTGAAACAGAACTCCTGCTCCGGCGGCACATAGGCGAAACCTCCGGCAGCCAGAGCAATGGATTTGCCTCCCACCTCAGCCCGGCATTCTCCGGACAACACATAAGCAACGAACTCGAATGCTCCGGTGTTTCCCCGGCCCTGGCCGCCCGGCTCGAAGGCCGCGAGCAATTGGCAAAAGCGCGCCCCCATGCCTTCGGAAATCTGCACCACAACCGTAGCCCGGCTCCAGCCCGGCACGCGGCTGGGAACAAAGCCCGATGGCGTGCGCAACGCGTACCGATCCTTGATGACATCACGTGTAAATCCAAACAAGTCGTTCATAATAAATCGATTTTCAGTGGAAAACGGCCGGGGAGCGATTCGGGACTACGAGGGCATCGGCTGCTTCAGTTGTAGCGCAGACCTCTGGTCTGCTGTAGCGCAGACTTCCAGTCTGCATAGCGCATGGAGGTTCGCTGCCTTCGGCAAGACTGCGCTGTAGAAGAACGTCGCGCTGGGTGTTTCGCGGTTTCATCGGCTATTCATAGCGTCCGTCCACGCTTCACGCCCCTCGGCCCCGGCACGAACTTCCCGCCCGGCTTGGCGACAATCCGGCCGTTTTCGAAAAGCGTGCGCCCGCGCAGCAGCGTGCGAACCACTCTGCCCCGGAGCTTCCGCCCCACGTACGGCGATTGCCGGTGCCGGTCAAGCAGGTCCTCGGCGCAAACCTCGAATTCGCTCCCCATGTCCACCAGCACCAGGTCCGCATCGGCTCCCGGAGCGAGGTGGCCTTTGGATGCCGGCAGGGCGAACCGCGCCGCCACCCGGCTCGACAACAGCGCGGCAGCCAGCGTGAGCCCGGCGTCGCCTTCGCGGGCCAGGCCGGTCAGCAGCAAAGGCAGCGTATGCTGGACGCCCGAGATTCCGCCCCAGATCTTGAAGAAATTCGTCCCCTGTTTCATCTCCGGCGGCGAAGGCGAATGGTCCGAGCCGACGTTGCTCACATTGCCGGCAAGGAGCTGGCGCCACAACGCCTGCCGATGCTCTTCCGAGCGGAGCGGCGGGGCGCATTTTGCCGTGGCGCCGATGCGCGCCATATCCTCCTGGGTAAGCGTCAGGTAGTGCGGACAGGTCTCGCCGGTCACATTGACGCCGCGCCGGCGCGCTTCGGCGACCAATTCGATTCCCGCGCCGCAACTGATATGCACCACCTGCAGCGCGCAGCCGGTTTCCCCGGCGATATCCACCGCGCGCCGAATCGCCTCGAGCTCCGCTTCCACCGGCCTTGACTCCAGGAAGTCCCGAACCGTCGTGCGGCCCTGGCTGAGCCGTTCCTCGGAAAGCCGCCGCGTCAGGTTTTCGCACTCGGCATGGACGGCAACCGGCAGCCCGAGGCGCGCCGCCCGTTTCATCCCTTCCCGCAGGGTGCGGTCATCAATGCCGCAAAAGTCCTCGATGCCGCTGGAGCACATAAAGGCCTTGAACCCGATCACACCGCACTCGGCCAGCGCCTCCAGATGATCGAGATTGTGCGGCACCAGCCCGCCCCAGAAGGCGAAATCGGTGAGCGATTGTCTCCGGGCCGCGGCCAGCTTCAGGTTGAAACTCTCCGCGTCCACGGTCGGCGGATGGGCGTTGAGGGGCATGTCGAAGAAGAGAGTGCCGCCGCCCGCGGCCAACGCGCACGAGCCCGTTTCGAATCCCTCCCAATCCGCGCGCCCGGGCTCGTTGAAATGCAGGTGCGCGTCAATCACGCCGGGGAACAGATGGAGCCCGCGCGCATCGATCTCCTCCCGGCCCGCGAGTTCGGGTTCTACCGCCCGAATCCCTCCTTCCGCGATTCCTACGTCGGCCCGCCTCACCCCATCCGGCGTTACCACCGTGCCCCCGCGTAATACCAAATCCAGATCGCTCATGTTTTCCTCTCCTTGCTCAGCAGGTGGATGAACTCGCACATCACATCCAGCGCCACGCGAATATCCGCCGGCTTGACGGATTCGTCCGGATGGTGGCTGAGCCCGTCCTTGCAGCGAATGAAAAGCATCGCCACGGGCGTCAGCGCGGCCATCATCACCGCGTCATGCCCCGCGCCACTGGGCAGATCGGCCGCCTCAGGCTGATAACGTTTGACGGCGCGCGTCAGCAGGCTGGAGAGCCGCCTGGAGCACGGCACCGCTGGTTCCTGCTGCACCGATTCCACGGTCACGGCCAGGCGCCGGGCCTTGGCGATTGACCGCGCCAGGCTTCGCACGCGCGCTTCGGCCCGGCGTCGCGCCGCGTCGCCCTGGTGTCGCACATCCACCGAAAGATTTGCCGCCCCCGGGATGACATTGCTGGTATTGGGCGCCGGCTGGAGATAACCCACCGTCGCCACCAGCCCGGCAGTCCGGCGGCCCAGATTCTCTACCGCCAGGACCAATTCCGCCGCTCCGCACAAAGCATCGCGCCGCAATGCCATGGGACAGGCGCCGGCATGACCCGCCTTGCCGGAAAAGCAAATCCGCAGCCGGCTCTGCCCCGCAATCGCCGTCACCACCCCGACGGCCAGCTTTCGCTGCTCCAATACCGGGCCTTGCTCGATATGCGCCTCGAGATACCCTGCCAGCCGGCGTCCATCAAACCGAGCCTCCCGGAGAGCGGAACTCCAGCTCCGCCTCCCATCCTTCAGGAATGGAGCGCCGAGGTTTTTGGCTCGCAGAATCGCTTCGGCCACCGAGATTCCCTGCGCATCCTTGCGTTCCAATTCGGCCCGTTCCAGCCGGCCCGCCGCGGCTCGGCTCCCGAGATAGGCGCTTTGAAAGCGGACCCCTTCTTCGTCGGCAAACGCCACTACCTGAATCGTGAACGGCAATCGGATCTTCTCCTGCTTCAGCCGGGCAACGCACGCAATCCCCAGCAACACGCCCAGAATCCCATCGAACTTGCCCGCATTGCGCACGGTATCCAGGTGCGACCCAATGACGAGCGTTGGAGGACGCGGCTCCGGCTTTGCCCGGCCGTTCCCGGCGATCTCCTCGGGGCTGCAATCCTGTGCCCCGGAGGCCGGCTCGTAATACCCGATGAGATTTCCCACCAAATCCTGGCGCACGCTCATTCCGGCCTGTTTCATCCATCGCCCCGCCAGTTCATTGGCCCGGCGCGCCGCCGAGGAGCCGAACGTGCGCGTCAGCCGGCCTGGTTCCTCGCTGATCCGCCCCAGCGCCTCAAGGCGCTCCATGATTTGTTTGGTCCAGTCAGTCATGTCGCGCCGCCTCAGCTCCCTCGATACGTGCTGTAGCCCCATGGCGAGCAGACCAGCGGCACATGATAGACCCCATGCCGGTCCGTGATGCAAAACCGCACCGGCACCCAGTCCAGAAAACGGGGTGTTCCCGGCGAAAACGCCTCAAAATAATCCCCGACCCCGAAGACCAGCTCGTATTCGCCGGTTGCCAGCTTGTCGCCGGCTGCCAAAGGCTCATCCGTGCGGCCCTCGGCATTCGTCCGCGCTCGAAGGAGGAGGGTTCGCTTTTCGCCCGAGAGCGACCACAGCTCGATCTCCACATCGCGGGCGGGGCATCCGTGGGCGGTATCGAGCACGTGGGTGGTGAGCCTGCCGGGGGCAGGGCAGGCCAAATCACCCAGGCGCAGTTCGGCAATCTTGAAAATCTCCTGGAGCGCGGTCTGAATCTCCTGATCGCGGCTGTGAGTCAAGCGCCGGCTGAATCCTTGCAGCATGGCTTCCTTGCGATTGAGCCGGGCGCAAATCACGAAGGGAAACCCGAACTTCTCCCGGTATTGGCGATTATACGACTCGAACAGCGCCGTCTCGGCCACCGTGAGCGCATTCAGGCCCGCGCCGGCCTGTTCCCGGGCCGAGGCCGCCGTGAGAATCCCCGTCTGCGCCGCCCGTCCCGCCAAATCAGGATGCGCCTGGATCAGCGCGAGCTGGTCCCCTTCCGAGGCGCTCAGGACTGCTTCGCACAGGACGTGGTGCAGCGCTTCGAGGCTGGCGAACGGGCGCCGCTTCCAGGCCTGCCGCGCTATCCAAGGCGAGCCCTCGAATACCGGGCCGACCACTTTCGCAAAAGCCTCGGCGTCCAGGCTGTTAATCTCAGCCAACGTGCGCCGCGCCGGCTGTTGAGCCGCGTTGGCATTGCTTTCAGCGCCGTTTTGCATCTTTGGGTTTTGGGAGTAACATAATCGTCAAATCAAATAACGCGAATGAAATTATCTTACCACCGCTACGGCAAAGCCCGGGTCCGCGTCCTGAAGGTTCTCCGCCAGGGCCAGCGCCATACCCTCAAGGAACTGGAAGTCTCGGTCATGCTTCAGGGTGACTTTGACGCCTCCTACTCCCGCGCCGACAACCGGCTGGTGGTCCCGACCGATACCATGAAGAACACCGTCTATGTCCTGGCCCGGCAGGAGCTGGGCCCTGAAACGGAGTCCTTCGGCCTGGCGCTGGCGCAACATTTCCTCAAGACCTACCCGCAGGTCAGCCAGGCCGAAATCAGCCTTTCGGAGCGCGGCTGGGACCGCATGATCGTGGGCGGCCGCCCGCACGACCATTCATTCGTTGAAAACGCGGCCGGCCGCCCCGTGGCCCGGATTGTCTCGTCCCGCTCCGCGTCGCGCGTCGAATCGGGCATCGAGGACTTGCTGATACTCAAAAGCACCGGCTCCGGCTTCGAAGGCTTTGCCAAGGACAAATACACCACCTTGCCCGAGACCCGCGACCGGATCCTCGCCACCCGCCTCAAGGCGGTTTGGGCCTACGATCGCCCTCTGTCCAGCTACGCCGGGACTAACCGCCAGGTCCTCGATACCATGCTCTCGGTCTTTGCGGCGAACTACAGCCCTTCGGTCCAGGTGACCCTCTTCCAGATGGGCGAGGCAGCGCTCAAAGCCGTCTCGGAAATCTCCTCCGTGCGCCTGGCGATGCCCAACCAGCACTGCCTGTTGGCGAATCTCGCTCCGTTCGGCCTGGATAACCCCAACGAAGTCTTCATCCCTACCGACGAGCCGCACGGGCAAATCGAGGCAACGGTGAGCAGGGATTAGGGGGCGGGATCAGAGTTAGGCGGAGGTCATGAACCTCTTTACTCCTTCTCCCCAGATCCCAACTCACCGGGGAAAAAATCGTCTCCCACAATCCGCGGTGCGTCGCTGGGCGGGAAGTAATCTTCTCCCACAATCGCGCCTTTCTGCTCGCACGACGGCGGAGCCGGGGGTTCGTCGATGGCCTCCTGAGGTTGCGCCGGAGGTTGTGCGCCGGCCGGTACATGGTAATGCCCCCGCTCGTTGACCTCGATCAAACCCTCATCCACCAGCCTCGACAACAAGCCCCTCGCCCAGTCGGGATGCTTCTCAAATTGCCTCTTCCCTCCCGCTCGCCGTGAAATCTCCGCCGCGGACACGAATTTACCACCGGCCGACTCCAGGTAGGCCAAGATGTCCAAAGCTTCCGAACTCAACACCATCGCCAACTTTATTAGCACACAAAGTGCCAGCGCCGACAGTCCACAATTCCCCGATTCCCCCCGCCGCCGTCGCGGGCCCCCACGCCACTCATGACCTATTTATGGACTGTCCAACCCGATTTGAGCCGCTGTTCACGTAAACCTTCGGCAAACCTGTTCCAGAAACGGCACGCCACGTCGCGAAGCGTTTGGAGTGCGCCGTATTCCGGCGCTTTGACCTCCGGCGCACCGTTTCGTCAACGGTTCTGCGACGGCTTCACCGGAGCTTTACCTGTTCACCGGATGGTAAGCCAGCCGATGTCTTTGGCGTCGACGAACTTGCCGGTGCTCGCGTCATAGAACGAGTTCTGGAACGTGGTTCGGCCCGAAGGGGAGTAGCAGCGGACGCCCAGGATGTTGATATTGGCGGCATTGGTAAGGCGCACGGCAAAAGGGCCGGGGGACGCCGCCATGCGGAAGAGCCAGAGGTTGCCGAAGGTGAGGTCGTGACAGTTGTCGATGTCCCAGGCGATGGCGTTGGGGCCTTCCAGGCGCTCTTCTTCGGTCTGGAGGGCGAAGAGGCGCCAGTTGGAAATGTTTTGGAGTTTTACTTCCACGCTGACGTGGTGCTCGACGGAGACGGCGTAGAGGCGGCCCGGGGTGGAAGTATCCGAGATGCAAATGCCCGCTTTGGCCTGGGGATTGGCGGACCACACATCCTTGAAGATGCCGCCACCGCCGGCGGTGATCCAGAGGGAGTAGGGGATTGCGTCCCATTTCCGGTTGGGGTCGGCGTCCGCGCCGCGCTCGCGGTTATAGGTTGGGACCCGGTTGCCTTCGGGGGTAAAGGTGCCATGACCGCCGACGAATTTGACATCATTCATGTAGGAATTGCTGCCGGCCATCCATTTGGCGCCGATGGCTCGGGAGTTGTTGCCGGCGTCGAGGCCGATGCCGGTGACGATGTTGCTGCCCTGGTTGGGAGTTTCGAGGAGGGCCTTGGGGCCGCCTTCGCCATTGAAGGCGCGGGCGCCGTCGGGCAGGACAAGCTGTGTCGCCATCGGGTGCAGGCCGATGAGCACGGTGTCAGGCCGGAGGGTGATGGTGTCGCTGACCCGGTAGCGGCCAATGGGGAAGTAGAGAGTTTGATGCGCGGCGACGGCAGCCTTGAGGGCGTCAGTGTTGTCGGTGAGATTATCGCCTTTGAGTCCCAGGGTGGTGACATCGACCCAACTCCTGGGGGGCGGCAGGGCGGGGATGTCCGAAGCGATCTCCGACGGAACAGCGGGGAGCGGGGCCATGTCGATGGTGCTCTTCATCTCGGCCGGGGCGCCGGGTTCAGTGATCCGGAGGCCGTGGGAGAACTGTCTGACTTCATAGAGCGCCCCGTCGCCCGGGGCGCGAATCTGGCTGCCGGAGGGTTTGAGGGCGGCGAGAACGGGGGTCTTGAGGCAGACGATGTTTTCGAGGTTGATCCGGGTGGCCGGGGTGGTGTCGTTGCCGACGATGATGCCGGAGGAGGAGACGCCTTCCAGCCGGCAGTCTTTCATGAACAGCGCTTCCCATAGCCTCTCGGGGATGTCCACGGCGACGGGGACATTCTTGAAAGAGACACGGACGAGGGTCATGCCGGCCATCGCGGTGCGGATGCCGGCCTGGCGCTGGCCTTCGAAGTGGGAGTCGATGAGGAGGAAGGGCCAGCTTGGCGCCGTTGAGCCGGTGATGATGCCGAATTCGCCTCCGAAGAACTTGCAGTCTTCGGATTCATTGCCCGCGCCGTCGATGCCCGCCCGGCCGGAGCCGATCCGAAAATCGATGTGGGCCAGATAGCAGTGCTGCGCGACATGGAACCGAATGCCGAGAGCGGCGGGATTGCCCTCGCCGATTTCAATGTCGATATTGTTCATGGCGGAATAGAAGGACCCGGGGTTGCCGTCGGCGACGGGCTCCCCCGGGTGGCGCGGGGGTTCGTTGACGAATTGCAGCATGTATTTGGGTCCGCCGCCGCCGCCCGGCGTGCCGTCACCCTGGTAGCCGGGCGTATGGTCGCCGAGGACGAAGGCGGGCCGCTTGTGGCCGAAGCCGACCAGGCGGATGCCGGCCCAGACATACACCGGCTGCGTGATTCGGTAGCGGCCTTCGGGCACAAAGACGATGCCGCGGCGGATGCTGGTTTGGACGGCGTTAATAGCGGCCTGCAAAGCCCCGGTGTCATCGGCGATGCCGTCGCCCCTGGCCTTGAACTCCGGCGCATCGAGATAGACGGCTCGCGGGTCCTTGGGGCGTTCCGTGAACACCTGGCCATGCGCGGTGCCCCACAGGCAAAGGGCCGCCAACAGGATGGTCTGTGCAATCGCTCTCGTAAAACGGTCCATCCGCCTTTTTGCCAGGGTCATATGCTTGATTATTCTTGTACCAGCCCGAGCCCGGCAGACAAGCACCAAGATCGACTGGTGGGAATTTGAACCGCTTATCGAACGCTGATTGACACTAATTGAGGCAGTCACGGCGCTTGACTCGTAAGGGCCGGTGGCTATTGTTGGCCTATGGATCGGCGGAAACCTGGCCAGGAGTTCGACCCCGCAAGGGTGAGGCAAGAGCACTCAAAAAGTGTTGCGTTTGTGCCCTCAGTATACGAACCGGTTCGTTCAATCAAGTAGCCCATTCGTCACCATGCCAATCTCCGACATCTACGGCTTCGCACATGAGGACATGGAAGCTGCTCGCAGGGCGATCGAGAGCGCGTTGTCACTCCGCTTGGATGCGGCCCAGGAGAGCGACCTTCCCGGATACTACTATCGTGTGGAGATTCCATCCGGTCCGTGCGTGCAGATCCGCCGTAATTCAGGCCCATTCATCCGGTGGCAGGGCGATCCGTCGCATCGTTGGTATCCAGCTTATGGGCTGCTAGTGTTTGTCCATGGAACAGCGCCGGAATCTGTCGCCCAGTATTTGCGGCGCGCGCCCGGTTTGTCATTTTTGGAGCAGAAGGAGACGCTGTGAAATACACCTGGGCTAACTTTTGCTGCGGCGAATGCGCCGGCCGTGTCTCGGTTGCAATCCGAAGCTCTCGGCGGCGCATCGCCGAGGGTATTCGTTGGGCGGTCATTTGGCGCGCCAATGATGCGCAGTGTCGGGTGGCTTGATATGAGCACGCGTCCTGAGTTCATTTCTCGATTTCTCTATCGCGTCGGAGATGACGAGTTATATTGGATGCCCGGCACGCCACCTTCAGCGGAAGTGATCGAGGAAGCGGCTGCGGCCGCAAGAGACATTCTCGGTTTTGATGCCCACAGTGCAGCGTTCACGATGTTGGCCGAGGTTATTGATGTCTGCACGGCGGAGGAATTGGAATCGAAAGGCGTCGGCCTCGCCGCGAGAAATGCAATCAAGCATCCGCGCGTGATCGCACTTACCAAACTGGAATCCGTACAACGCGCCAGCATAGCGGTTGCCGCCGCTCAGGGACTTGCATGGATGGAGGATTGCCGCAAGTGGGTTCAAGATGCGACCCTGCGCAATCAGATCGCCAAGCGCGTGATGACCGGGATAATTGTTGGGATAGGCCGTATCAAGAAGGATTACTCATCGGCTCAGCTTTCCGCGCTGGTGCGCATTGGGGTCTCCCTTCGAGATAACGACGTGTTTGTGTTGCGTTCTCGGGGAGCGATAGCAGAGATTCTCGCCGGCAGTTTGAGCAATCTGCCGCACGATGAAGTCACGCTCAAGGCATTGCGACGGTTTCTAGATGTCATCGCCGAGAGCCCTAACGCTGCTCCCGTGTTTAAGGCTATGGACAAGCTCGCTTCTCTCACGTCTGAAGATCACGCAGTACAATTACAAAAGGCGGCTGCACAATGGCGATAGCGATGAGCACGCCGCCCAACCCATTACGGCAGCCAACGCCGGCAGATCGCGCTGATGCGTATTGGGCAGCAGCGGCCCGGCGTGCCTGCGCTCCAGGTCCGCCTTCCATGCGAGCGGAGCGAGCCAAGCTGAAGTCCCGTAGGGACGATAGGATACTAGCCCAGGGCAAGCGCAGCGCCGCCCTGGGTTACGAACCCAAAATGATCTCCTTTCTTTTTTCCTTCAGGGGTCTGGCGCGCCGGAGGCGCGCCAGACCCCTGAAGGAAAAAAGAAAGGCCGGGGGGACGGTTTTTACCCAGGAATGCGGCCTCGGCGGCCTTGCCCTGGGCTACTTTCTTGCTGCCCCTCCGGGGCGCCCCAATGACAGACAGGGGGTCACCCATAACTGATGACCCACAGCGGCCCTTTCAGAAGTAGTCTTGGCCATGCCGCGCAGGCGGCGAGTTCAGTATCCGAGTGCCACCTTAATTCCTTACTGCCGCCTTGGTACTCCGTAAATCAACTTACCTTGGTAACTCACGCCAACACGCAAGCGCCAACAGGCTTCGTTCGCGGCGTACCGAGTCGGGGCTCCCTTGTCACGCACTGCCATTCAGCGCGAAACCCATCACCATGCGAGCGCAGCGAGCCTGAAACCAGAGTCCTGAAGGGACGAAATATTTTAGCCTGGGGCAAGGCCGGAGGCCGCCGCCCCAGGTACGGCGCCCAAGAACAATTCCCTCTCTTTTTTTCCATC
>Ga0181517_10000157_pt1 | contig 95835 bp, 81 predicted proteins | sample PEATcosm2014_Bin_31_FD_119748 | JGI IMG/M metagenome (GOLD analysis project Ga0181517, IMG submission 119748) | Peatland microbial communities from MTU Mesocosm Facility, Houghton, MI, USA - PEATcosm2014_Bin01_30_metaG | ecosystem: Environmental > Terrestrial > Soil > Wetlands > Peat | place... | reverse complement strand
TTTTGAGCAAAAAACACCACCTTTTCGCATCAAAACGAGGAATCTATGGCCTTCTCGCTGCTGAAAGCGGTACTGACATCGTCGCGCCAATCTCCGCGCACACTGCTGCGGTGACCTCGGCCGTCGTGGCTGTGCCGCCCAGGTCGCGCGTGTGCAGTTTGGGATTCGCCGTCACGCGTTCGATGGCTGTCATCACCTGCTCGGCAGCGCCCCTCTCGCCCAGGTGCTCCAGCATCATTACCACCGACCAGAAGGTGCCCACCGGGTTGGCCAGTCCTTTGCCCATGATGTCGAATGCCGAACCGTGGATGGGCTCGAACATTGACGGGTAGATGCGCTCGGGGTTGATGTTGGCGGTGGGTCCGATGCCCAGGCTTCCAGCCAGGGCGGCGGCCAGGTCGCTCAATATGTCCGCGTGCAGATTGGTAGCCACAATGGTGTCGAGCGACGCCGGCCGGTTCACCATGCGTGCAGTCGCGGCGTCCACCATTTCTTTGTCCCACGTCACATCGGGAAACTCCGTGGAGACTTGCGCCGCAATTTCGTCCCACATCACCATGGCGTGGCGCTGCGCGTTGCTCTTGGTCACCAGCGTCAGCAGTTTGCGCGGACGCGATTGCGCCAGCCGAAAGCCAAACCGCTGAATGCGCTCCACTCCTGCGCGTGTCATTACGGATAGATCGGTAGCCACTTCGATGGGGAGTCCCTGGTGCACACGGCCACCCGCCCCGGAGTACTCCCCTTCGGTATTCTCGCGCACGATCACCCAATTCAAATCTTCCGCTCTGCAGCGCTTCAATGGCGCGTCGATGCCGGGAAGAATCCGTGTCGGACGCACATTGGCGTACTGGTCGAGGCCCTGGCATATCTTCAGCCGCAAGCCCCACAGCGTAATGTGGTCGGGAATGCGCGGGTCTCCCGCAGAGCCGAAGAGAATGGCGTCCTTGGTGCGCAGCGCGTCGAGCCCATTGGCAGGCATCATCTCGCCATGCTTGCGGTAGTAGTCGCCCCCCCACCCAAAGTTCTCAAATTCAAATTGGAAGGAACTCTCCGTAGCGGCAAGCGCTTCCAAAACTCTTTGCCCGGCGGGAATAACTTCCTTCCCGATTCCATCACCCGGCACCATCGCGATTCGATATGTTTTCATCACGCGATCTCCACTCGATTATCGCCAAGTCAACTTACTAGGCCCTTAGGAGGAAGTTAGCCTCAACCTATCTATCCAAGAAACATCCCCGCAATTGACGCGGAGATCAAGTTAGCCATCGTTCCCGCCAGCATGGCGCGCACGCCAAGTCTGGCCAATTCGTTGCGCCTCTCCGGCACCAGCGCACCAATTCCCCCAATCTGCATACCGATCGATCCCAAGTTGGCAAACCCGCACAGCGCAAAGGTGGCAATGGTAAACGAGCGCGGAGAGAGGGCGGCCCTTTGCGTGCCCAATGCGATGTAGGCCACTACTTCATTCAGCGCCATGCGCGTGCCCAGTAGATTGCCGATCACTCCGCAATCGTGCCACGGCACACCGATCAGCCACGCCACCGGCGCGAACACAAAGCCCAGAATCTGCCCCAGGCTGCCCGGAACCCACCGCATCCCGTTGTGGAAGTGGATCCAGCCCAACAGGCTGTCGAGCAGCGCAACCAGGGCAAGAAAACTAATCAGCATGATAGCCACATTGAAGGCCAGCTTGCCGCCGTCAATGGTGCCGCGAGCAATGGCGCCCACCAGGTTCTCATCCTTGTGCAACTCGTCCCTGGGGATCACGACCTTGCCCTCGGTGGCCGGCACTTCCGTCTCCGGCACCAACATCTTGGAAATCAGAATAGTGCCCGGTGAAGTCATGATCACCGCCGCCAACAAGTGCTTGGCCGCCACGCCCTGGGCAATGTACATGGCCATGATGCCGCCTGAAACGTGGGCCATGCCGCTGGTCATAATCGTCATCAATTCGCTGCGCGTAGCCTTGGACAAAAACGGCCGGATGGTAAGCGGCGCTTCGGTCTGGCCCATGAAGATTGATGCCGCTACGTTCATGCTCTCTGCGCCCGAGATGCGCATGGTCTTCAGCATCACCCACGCGAGCCCGCGAATGATGATCTGCATAAGTCCAATGTGATAAAGCACAGCGAAAAACGCGGAGATGAAGATAATCGTCGGCAGTACCTGGAAGGCGAAGATGGAGCCCAGCGAAGTGTGCGGCGTGCCCAGCGCGCCAAACAACACCGTGGTGCCTGCGGCGGTCGATGCCAGCATGTTGTTGACCACGTCGCCAGCCCAGGCAATGGCACGCTGGCCGTAGTCGAAGCGCAGCACAAAGAAGGCAAATACCAGTTGCAGTCCCAGTCCCCACGCCACCGTGCGCCAGCGGATATGCTTGCGATCGGTCGAACCCAGCCACGCCGCGGCCAACACGGCCAAAATCCCCAGTACCCCGGTATATCGATCCAAGTCGATCTCTCCTCGGAAAACAGCTATTAGTTTTCAGCTTCCGGCTTGTTTTTGTAGCACGAGAGTGCTCGCATCTCTCACGGATTCGCACTTTGCCTCAAGATTCAAGCTTAGAAGTTAGAGGTTAGCAGCTGGAAGCTAGGACCTAGAAGCTGTTCTGCGACTACCTTATCGCATCGCGTAGAAATGCCTCAGCATTTTCGCGGGTAAAGATGTGGCTCACCAGAGGCACAAATTCGGGCGGAACATCACCAATCACGATGGCCTTCTTCATCAGATCCATTGGCTCCGCCATCAACTCAGCCCGGGTGGCATACAGCGTAGCCAGAGGCTCACCCTGCGCCACCTTCGCGCCGCGCCGTGCGTGGAATTCAATGCCCGCATGCGGGTCAACGGTTCCGCCTGCCACCTCGCGTCCTGCGCCCAGGCGCTGTACTGCCCAGCCCAGCGCGGTGGTGTCCATCTCCACAATGAATCCGCTCCTCCAAGCATTCAGCGCGCTTGTCGCTCCCGGCTTGTGGAACCCCTTCAGGTCATCGAAGACCGCGACATTCCCTCCCTGGGCATCGACCATCTTGCAGAATGTGGCCAGCGCCGCGCCATCTGTCAGCGCAGCTTCGGCCATGCGGTAGCCTGCCTCGTGCGTCTCCGCCTTGCCGCCCAGCATGATCATCCAGCCGGCCAGCGTCAACGACAGCTCGCGCAAGTCCTCGCTGCCGGCCGGCCGCTCGCCGCGGAGTAGCTCCACGCACTCCACCAACTCGATCCAGTTACCCGCCATACGTCCCAGCGGTTGCCCCATATTTGTCATCAGTGCAACAGTGCGCGTTCCTGTGGCCTCTGCCGTGGCCACCATGAGCGCGGCCAGGTATTCTGCGTCTTCGCGCCGGCGCAGAAACGCACCCGAGCCCGTTTTCACATCCAGCACAAGCGCATCCAGACCGGCGGCCAGCTTCTTGCCCAAAATTGACGCGCAAATGAGCCCCGGACTCTCCACCGTCCCGGTCCGGTCGCGCAGCGCATACAGCACGCGGTCGGCGGGAACCAGCGCTGGCGTCTGGCTCACAATGGCAGCTCCGCACCGAGTCAGGACGGTCTCGAATTCCTCGAGCGAGAGCGCTGTTCTGAAACCGGGAATCGCCTCCAGCTTGTCCAGAGTTCCGCCCGCGTGCCCTAGGGCACGTCCGCTGATCATAGGTACCGCGAGGCCGCAGGCCGCGGCTAGAGGAGCCACCAGGAAGCTGGTCTTGTCGCCGACGCCGCCCGTTGAATGCTTGTCCACGGCCACCTTGCCCAGTCGGGACGGATCGAACTTTTCGCCCGAGTCGCGCATGGCAACGGTCAAAGCTCGCGTCTCCTCCACCGTCAGTCCCTGCAGCCACGCCGCCATCAGCCACGCCGCAAGCTGTTCCTGCGGAATCGCTCCGTCCGCCGCTCCGGTAACCAGGAATCCGATCTCGCGCGCGTCGAGTGCCTCGCCATCGCGCTTCTTACGGATGAGATCGATCATGTGTAACGGCGCAGCGGCATGCGCAGACATCATCGATTGGCTCCTCGATTTCCGGGCTGTTGGCGTTATCGCAAGGTGAAGCATGGCCCACTTACGGAACTACTTCAACTTCATCTCGAATGCCAGCGGCATCACTGCGGAAAAGGGCATCACCCGCACGTCTTCTGCGGTGGGAAACACCACCGGCGCTTCGGGCAATATGAACTCTGCCAGTACCTGCCGGCATGCGCCGCAGGGTGGGCTAGCGGCCTCATTTAGATTGGCGATGGCCACTGCCTCCACGCGAATCTGCGGCCCAAACTCACTCACCGCCCGCACCAGGGCCGCACGCTCAGCACAGATTGTGAGCCCGTAGCTCACGTTCTCCACGTTAGTCCCAGTCACCGTCTCACCGTTGGTGAGCCGCAGTGCCGCCCCCACTCTGAAGCCTGAGTACGGCGCATAGCTGTGTAGAGCTGCCTGGCGTGCGAGGCTCAGCAGGTTCTCCAGCTCCGCATCCAGCGGCTCACCGGACTGGCTTGTATTTTGATCCGCAAGAACCATGAACCATGAGGCTATCGCATTCCCGCTCCTGCTGTACATGCTCGGGCGAAAGATGTAAGGTCCTCTGTCCCCCTGATTTCTAATCTCTTATCTCGTTTTCTCACCCCGAGCGGGCGTTGTCGATGCAGCGATCTCAATTGACCTTTGCTGACATATTGGTTTTTCTCGCCTGTGGGGGATTAGTACCTTGGTTCTCAACTTCATAGCCCTTATTGCCAAGGCGGGACTGACCAAAGGTAAACTGCACAATAGAAAATCATTTCCCAGGCTGGGGCGATGGAGTCTGTGCTAAAGTTGAACCTCCAATCTCCACCGGACCCATGGATTGTCCGGCGCATTCAGGCGGGAGAGCAGCATGAGCCCACTCAGTAAATGGATCAAGCCTTCGTATGCTCGTAACGGAAGGCCCAAACGACGGCCCGCGCCTGGCCTCACAGCTTACAAAACAAGCAGCTCCAATCCGGTGGCTGCTCCTGTCAAGGACATCAGTTCGACAGGGGTGTACGTTGAGACCCCTGAGCGCTGGATACCGGGCGACCTAGTCTCGTTGTCCCTGCAGAAGGATGGCCCGCCGGATCCGAATCCCGACCATCACTTTGACGTAAAGGCAAGAACTGTACGGTGGGGCAATGATGGCATCGGTCTTGCGTTCGTCTTGCCCTCTGGCATGAAAGTACATCTCTGGGAAGAAACCTCAGAATTTGAGGAGGATGCACCCGATCCGGAAGACGTCGTCAGGGAGTTCCGGATCGCCGAAGCCGGTGCTTTTTTGCATTGCATTTCCCCGGATGCTGCGGACAGAGTTGAGCAGTCGATGCGCAAGGGGCTGAGTCGTCAAAGATGCTCGAGCGCGCTGGCCATTGCCCTCAAGGTCGAAGAGTTGCTGGCATTTGGATCGCTCACCGACAAAATGCGCGTCCATCCTGACATCCTGCTGCGGGTCTTCGAAGACGGGTCATGGGCTGAAGCTCGGTGGCTGCAGCATTTTTGGGCGGGACTCCTGGCTACATCCTGCACCTTGGGTGATGTTAGCTTATCGAATCTGGCGTTAATTGATGTCTTTAGTCAGCTCACACCCATTCACGCACGTATCCTCGCCATTATCTGCGACAAGGCAGCCAAGGCAATGGCCGAGCCGGGGTGGGCGGGCCTTCATCCACCTTCCAGCTCAATCGCAGGAATTATAGAGATGATGGATACTCGCGAACTGGTTCGCATCGATCGGGATCTCGGGCATCTGGAAAACATGGAGCTGATTCGGAAGATTGAAATGTCCTCACGCCTCGAGGCCTTCAGAGACGCCCCTGTCACTCCCACAGATTTCGGCCTGGAACTGTACGCACGCTGCAATGCGTATCGGGGAGACGTACAGAATTTCTATCGTCCGGCGACCTTTGAGACCACCGCCAAAGTGGAATGAACCGGAAGACCGTGAGGCGGATGGGGTGGAATTTTTACTACTGCAGGGGCCAGTCCTCGTAATGTGCCAGCGCATTTAATTGGCGCCTGACCCAAAGTGCGCGCGAACAGAAACTTACAGATCACGTGCCTAAAGTAACTTGCCTTCTACTACAAAAGTGGGATTTACAGGAGTAAGATTCTCTGAAGGCGAGGTCACTCGCAGGCTTGGCGGACCGTAGCGGCACAGGGTCAACTTCCCACGACTTCCCCGCTTTTCAAGATTTCGCGATTTCCAAATGGGAGCAGTATGAATCCATCACTGGCTAGGTCAGAGAAATCGACATCTCCGAATCAGCAAAGACCTGAACGGCGCACCGTGCCGGGACTGGCTGCTTACTATTGGACTGGTTCGGCTCCGAAGCAAAACAGCATTCGTGACATCAGCTCCACCGGAGTCTACCTGCTGACCGAAGAACGCTGGGCTCCTGGTGCACTGGTCTCGCTGACATTGCAGATGATTGGCCCGCCGGAGAGAAGTCCTGAGCGCCGCATTGCGGTGCAGGCTCGGGCCATACGGTGGGGCGAAGATGGCGTCGGTTTGTCATTCGTCCTGCCCCCGGGCACGGATTTGCATCTTTGGGAGAGTCGACTCAAGACTGCGGACGATCTGACCGATCCGAGTGATGTCCTGAGGGAGTTCCGGGTCGCTGAAGCGCTCGCATTTCTGCGCCGCATATCGCCAGATGTAGAGGAAGACGCGCGGCGATTGTTCCGCGAAGGATTGAGCAACTATCGTGTTGAAAGCGCACTGGAGATCGCCGCCAGAGCCGAAAAGCTGCTGGGATCCGCGCCAGATGCGGCCAAGATGCGCGCTCGTGCTGATCTGGTCTTGCGCATTCTCGAAGACGGATCATGGGCCGAAAGTGAATCGATACAGCAAATGTGGGCCGGGCTTCTGGCCACGGCGTGCACCCCTGAAGGTAATGACGATTCGAATCTGGTCTTTGCCAACTTGCTCAGTCAACTGACACCGATTCACGTTCGTATGCTCGCTACTGCATGTGCCAAGGGGGTCCGAGGTTTTTCAGGCATTGGACGGATTTCTCCACGCGCGTTCGCCTGCACACCCGAAGAGATGATGAAGGTGACAGGCTCACGCGAGATGTTGAAGCTTGATCGGGACCTCGAGCACCTTTCCGACCTAGGTCTGCTTGAGAAGAGAATCAAGTCTTCACGCTTTACACCCATAGAAGACGCCAACATCGCTCCCACCCCTCTCGGTCAACACTTGTACGCGCGCTGCAGCGGCCATCGGGAAGGGTCCACTGGGTTTGTTGAAGTCGCACCTGCTGCACCATTTTTTGCCAACGAGCCTCAACCTTAAAGCTGTCGCCGGGTGAGCTCGTCCATATGTGCGGGCCACCCCGGTTGATCCTCTTTAGGCCCTCTGCCCGGCCCAGTTTTTAAGCGGCCAGGACTTTCTTTTTGGTGAGCGCGCATTGTTGTTTATATACATAAGTGGCGCTGGTAACCCTAAAGTGGCACCATCGTGCCTGTAAGTAACTTCCCTGCGACAAAAGTGGGATTTACAAGAGTAGGATGCTCCTCAGATAAAGTCTTTAAACTGTCAGCAGCATTGGAATGTCGGTTAGGGCCGAATGTGCCTACCGCAGCGGTTGGATTCGGTACGTGGATTTTTCCGACAGAGGGCGACATGACCGCACTGAGTAAATGGATCAAGGCCTCTTCTTATTCGGGCCCACCAAGGCCCGAGCGCCGAACCGCTCCCGGACTCGCTGCGTATCATTGGGCAGGCTCGGGCCCGCGGCAGTTCGATATTCGGGATATCAGTTCGACCGGGGTTTACCTTCTGACCCGTGATCGTTGGGTCCCCGGTGAAGTGGTCTCGCTCACGCTCCAGCGCCACGGCCCGCCTGAGAAAGTCTCTGAGCGCCGGTATTCGGTGCAGGCCAGGGCTGTGCGCTGGGGCGACGACGGTATCGGCTTCTCCTTTGTTCTGCCCGCCGGCATGGACGTGCGTCTTTGGGAAACGGATGCCAAATCAGAGGAAGATGCGGCACCTGGTCCGGACGACATTCTCAGGGAATTCCGTAAGGCCGGAGCACTAGCGTTTCTAAGTCGAATCTCGCCCGAAGCCTCGTCAGAAATCGCGAAATTCATGCACAAGGGAACGAGCGACTTCAGAGTTTTGAGTGCGGTGGAGATTGCGCTCAAAACCGAAGAGCTGCTGGCGTGGACACCGGAATCCTCACGCTTACTGGCTCATCCTCATGTCGTGGTGCGCGTGATTGAGGACGGATCATGGGCTGAGGCCGATTGGCTGCAGCATTTCTGGGCGAATCTCCTCGCTACCTCTTGCACGGTCATGGGAAACGACGAATCGAATATGCCTTTGGCGTACGCGCTCAGTCAACTCACACCCATACATGCTCAGATTCTGGCCGTCGTATGCTCCAAGTCCACCGAGCCCCGGACCGAACATGGGTGGACGCCTTCGCATCCGCCTTCCTGCTCTGCGCAGGAAATCATTATGAGGACAGACCAGCGCGAGCACGTTAGGATCGATCGCGATCTCGGACATCTTACCAACCTTGAGTTGATTGAGAAGAGTGAGAAGTCGTCGCGCCTTGCGACCCTGGAAATTGCTGATATAACTCCTACGCGTCTCGGTCTTGAACTTTACGCGCGCTGCAATGGCCATCGTGGACCGGTGGAGTCTTATTACGCGGCATTCTCTACCAGCCTTTACGACTTAGCGAACGAGTAACGAGGCCACAGATCGGATAGTGCTGCACGGCGGGGCTGGCAACGATCAAGGCCGGCCTTTGCTCCACCCTTATCCCCTCTTGGGTGGGTCGATTCCCTGGTTCTGGCAGTGCCGAATGAACCCTTCCGCATTCTTGACTCCGCATTCCATCCCCCGAAAGCGGTTCATCTCCTCATGCTGGGGCCAGAAGTCCGTTTCAGGATGCTGACTTGCATGAGCGAAGCATGCTGCCTGCTTGCGGTTCAGGGTTGTGGAAATGTCGACGTAGTGTGTCGGATGGAAGATCTGGGTCTGTTCTCCTTGCTCGACTTCAAAGTAATAAAGATCGAATTTCCTGCCCGCCGTTAGCCAGGCGTCATAGGCCAGCAGGGACGCAACCCGATGGTCACGGTGCGTATCGATAGGCCAATGGGTGAAAACCAGGTCTGGATTTTCGGCGTCGAGAATCTTCTTGAAGGCCTCGTAAAGCGATGGATTCAATTCCGTGTGACCGTCAATCTGGCCTGCGAAGATGGGCCGCGCATGAAGGAGTTCGCAGGCTTTCCCGGCCTCTGCGGTGCGAATCAGTGCCGCTTCCCGCATGGTCTTTCCCTTGATTCCGCTCTCCCCGCGCGTCAGGTAGACGATCACCACTTCATGTCCCTCATCGGCATAGAGAGCGATGGTTCCTCCACAACCGGATTCAGGGTCGTCCGGATGCCCCCCCACGACCACAACTTTTGGCCTACGCGCTGTTTCAGCGGGCTCTGGATTTGCAGCCGCCAAAGGCAGTCCTGTCCCGATCGATGCCATCAACAGGGAAGAGCGTCCCAACATGTCTCTGCGGGTGATATTTCCCATAGGATCTTCTCCGTTCCTTATTGCTGGTTCTGGAATTCGAGTTGTGTGAGCACCTGAAAGGGAGCGGGCCTTACCAAGGTGCGGGCTTGCTTTTGAAGCGCACGATCCACGACCCGCCCCGGGAGCCGGCCCTGAATCTGGCGCCTTACTCGCTCAGCAGCCTCTTTACTTCGGCGTGCAGACGCGTTGTAATCTCTGTCTCGCTTTCGTCGCGTGCAAACCGGAGCGGCTCGCCGACTCGCACCTCGATAGTTCCGGATCGAAACCATCCTCGACCCTGTACTTTCAGTTTGCCCAGCCCGCGAATCGCTACCGGCAATACAGCCGTCCATGACTGCTTCGCCAGCAACCCAATCCCCGGGCGGAACAGAGCCAGCTCTCCAGCTGCCGAGCGTGTTCCCTCAGGAAACACCAGCACATTGAACCCTCGGTCTAGCGCTTCGCCCGCGTGCCGGAAACTACGCTCGAAATTTCGCCTCCGCGGCAATGGGAACACATTGAACAGGGCCGTCAAAAGCAGCCAGACCAGCGGTCCCGACAGCATAAACCGCCGCTGCCCCGGTCCGGCTTCGGGACTGCGAAAGTGCCGATAGTCCTCCAGCATCTCGCCCGACATGGCTACCGCCATTCTCCGCCGCACCGACGCCGGCAGTGCGTACTCCACCAGCGGTCCGTCATATGCCGTGACGTGATTGGCCACGATGAGCATGGGCTCCCCGCCGGTCGGCACGCGCGCTCCAGTCACCCGGGGATTGGCCAGCAGCCGCACCAGCGGCCTTGCCACCGCTACCTGAAATGCGGTCCGCAACCACGCAGCCGGCACCAGCCACGGCCAGTGGGGATAAAGGTAGGTCTCCTGCTCCACCCCCACCTCCGGATGCGCCATCCCTTCCTCAACCGGACGGCCCGTCGTTGTGGTGTTTTTGCTGTTGACACCGGAGGGGGAGACGAGGCCATCTCGACCTCGTTGCGTCTCTGCCTTGACCTGGGCAGCCGTGTAATTCCTAGTCCTTTCCGCACCATCTCCGGCGATCAGCCCGCGCAAATCCCCCAGCGTGTGCGCCTCTTCCAGCAGTCCGCTTTCCGGTGGCATTCCCAGCCGTTCCTCGATAGCCGCCGCCAGCTGCACACGCCCAAGGCTATCGAGGTGCAGGTCCTCGGCCAACCGCAACTCGTCTCCCACACCCGGTGGTGCTTCGCCGGCAATCTCTGCTATTAGTGCCAGTAGCCAGTCTCCGCCCGCTGAAAAATCTGCCTTCGCGCCGGCGCCTCCTGCCGCTGCAGTCACAATCCCATCCAGCCACATAGCTACCGCTCGCCGTCGAACTTTGCCGGTTGAGGTACGCGGCAAATCCGGCTCTGGCCACAGCACCCAGCGCCTCACCCGTTGAAACTCCGCCAGCCGCGTATTGGCATGCTCAATAGCCTTCGCCGCCTGCGTCTCCGCACCTCTCACTGCCAGCACCGCGCAAGCCTCGGGCCCGTTGATGGTCTCCATCGGCACCACCGCGCATCCCGTAACGCCCGGTTCTTGCTCTATGGCCGCTTCCAGGTCTTCAGGGTGCAGATTCACTCCGGTCGAGGTCACAATCGTCTCACTCTTGCGCCCCATGAAACGCAGTTCGCCCGTCGTCTGCCTCTCGGCAAGATCACCCGTGGCGAGCCACTCTTCTACACGCGGTCGCATCTCGCCACCGCTCCACGTCGCGCCTGAGATTCCCGGCCCGCGCACCAGCACTTCGCCGTCCGGCCCAAGTTTTACTTCGCGTCCCGGAAGCGGCTTACCCAAGGTTCCGCGTGCTACGTGGAAGGGATGATTGAGTGTGATCAGCGCGGTCGTTTCTGTCATCCCGTACCCTTGCACCACCACAAATCCAAGCCCGTTCCAGAACTGCTCCAGCGGTCCCGGCAGAGCGCCGCCGCCTGAGATCAGTGCCCAGAACTTAAACCCGAAGGCCTGATGCACGGCGCGAAAGCGCCACCACCGCATCCATGGTCCAATCCCCTGCGAGGCCGTCACCTGCTCCGCCAGCCCCGGCTGGCTCGTCTCGAGGTACGTCTTCAGCAGGGCCATGACACGCGGCACCGCCGCCAGCACTGAGATCCGTTCCCGCTTGATCGTCTCCAGCAGCCGCGGCGCCACCAGCCGGCTCTCAAAGTGGACTTCTGCCGCAAAGATTGCCGGTACCCACATGCCCATCATCTGCCCGTACACGTGGCTCAACGGCAGGGTATGCAAAAAGCGCAGCGGATGCACCAGCCGCTCGTAACGCATATACCTCTGCGCTGCTTCCTCGATGGGCCATACACTGGCGACCACGTTTCCATGCGTATGAACAATGCCTTTGGGCTCGCCCGTTGTCCCGGATGTAAAGAGAATTTGCAGCGGGGTATCCGCGCCGAGGCCCGGTACAGCTCCAGCCTCCTCGCTGGGCAATATGCCGGCCAGATCATCAAAGGCCAACTTTGGCCACGTGCCTTCAAGTTGGCTCAGCAGCAGCGCGTCGCCCACCACCAGTCGTGGTTGCACGTCCGCGGCAACGCGTGAAGCAAACTCCGCGCTTCCATAGGCATCCAGCGGAACCGCCAGCACCCCGCGCAGCATGCAGCCATAGAAGGCGCTCACCCACTCAGCGCTGTTCTCGGCCCACAGTAGAACGCGGTCCCCTGGCCCAATATCCCGCGCGGCCAACAGCGCCGCAAACCGTCCCGCCAACCGGGCAAGCTCTGCGTACGTCGTTGCCCGCCGCCGGTTTCCCCGGTAGTGAACCACCGCAATCCCGCGGTCAAATCGACGAAGGTCGTTCAGCAGTTCAGCCAGATGTTCGCGCATCGCATCTCCGGCAGCTTCATCCTAACAGCGTTGGTTTACTAGAAGTTGGATGAGCGTGGTTACGAGCCGATGCATTGATGCTGAGCGAAGTAATGAATATTTGTCACTATGGGCTCACGTTGGCTATGGGCGTTGACTCTGCCACAATCGGTCTGCGCGCGACCTTCGCGCATTTTGCGCAGGGTAAATATACGAGATTCATATGGCCCCAACATGCTGCCGCCGTGTCGAACATTCGAAGCATTGATCAAGGAGCGCGGCTGGCCGATCACCAGCGATAGAATCAAGCGCATTGGTGCTAATAAAGGAGAATCACATTGGGACCTTCGCTTGGCTACCGAGTCATGCTTTGGATGCTCTTCTTCATCATTTGTATGAGCCTGGGTTATCCGACGCTCAATCGTTATGACCCGCGGTCGATCCCGGGTCTCTCTGATTCCGTCGGATATTACTCGCTGGTGACTGGGGGCGACCAGGCTGGCGAACATTCGCACCGCGTGCTTGTTCCGTATCTGGCCAGGCCCGTCTATTGGCTGGCCAACGGACATCTAAATACCTGGAATCCAGTTTTCTTCGCGCTGTTAGTTGTGAACTCATTTTTTATCGCAACCACTGCATACGTGTTGGTAAGCGTCGGTCAACGGATTGTTGGGGATTATCCCACGGCGCTGATTGGCGGGTTTGTCTATCTGGCCGACTTCGTCGTCTCCAATTGGAACTTATCTGGGTATGTGGACTCCGCCGTAAACTGCTTGCTCTTGGTGGTGGTGTGGACGTTGCTTACGGACCGCTGGTGGCTATTGCCACTATGGGGCGTTCTTGGCGCACTCGCCAAGGAGACCTATGTTCCCCTCGCGGCTGTGCTTGCATTTGCATGGTGGCTCACATCTTGTCGACGCGGCTCACTCCGATTATCCCAACTGGCGTGGCTAGGAGCAATGGTTGCGGCCGGTTTCGTGACAGTGACGCTCTTGATGTCCATGGGCTCTTCGTCTTATTCACCCCTAAGCTTCGCGGCTTCACAATGGGCCGAATCCGGCTCCGGTCACTTGTACCTCTCAGGCCTGTACAGATGTCTCGTTGCCCGTGAATCCCTTTTTGCTTTTGCATGGCTGCTCCCGCTAGGCCTGTGCGGACTCGGACGCCTGCCAAGACCATGGGTGATAGGGTCGGTGTGCTCGGCGCTGGCAGCCCTTGTAATGGGGGCCTACGTTGATGCGATGGGCAATGTTGCCCGGCCTGTCTTTAGTGCGTTAGGTCCATTGCTGAGCTTGTCGGTTTCACTTCTACTCGTAGAGACCGGAAAGCGCGGGGTACGGCAGGATTCGCATTTGAGACCTGAGAGATTCTAGGTCTCTTTGTTCTTTCTGCGCAGGTCTTTGCCTGAGATTTCCGTTATTGAGTGCGCGCAGGTGCACGCGATTAGCGGCCCATTTCATTTCGATGAATTTTCCAGTAACCTCACAACATACGCACCGAGCATCCGCGGGCATCACTAGAGGAGCACCGAAGTTTGGGCATGACTGAAACCACCGCGCATCTACTCTCTTTGAGCTATCCCGCCGAGTTCGCACCCGGCGCCCGTTCGGCCGTCACCACCTGTCTGCGCATTGATCCTGGCGAGAAGGTCACCCTTATCACCGACCGCATCACTGAGCCCATCGCCGCTGCACTCGCTGCGCAGTTGGCCGAGTGTGGTTGCCCGTGGAATGCCTTCGTGCTTGAAGACTTAGCCCCCCGTCCCCTCATCGACATGCCCTCTGCGGTGCTGGCCGATATGGAAACTTCGCAGGTCTCCATCTTTGCCGTGCAGGCACAGCCCAATGAGTTGCATTCGCGTATGCAGATGACAGACATTGTGAATCGGCGACGCATGCGCCATGCGCACATGGTGAACATCACCCCCGAGATCATGTGCCAGGGCATGCGTGCCGACTTCATCCTCGTGGACCGGCTAAGCCAGAAAGTTCTGGACCGGGTACGCAGGGTCACCCGTATTCGCGCCACCACCGCAGCTGGCACAGACATCACTGCCGAAATGAACCCCGGCTACCGGTGGTTCAAGACATCGGGCATTATCTCCCCTGAGAAGTGGGGCAACCTACCCGGAGGCGAGTGTTTTACTGCCCCCGGCGAGGTCAACGGCACCTTCGTGGTGGACGGCGTGGTCGGCGACTGGCTCTGCGCCCGCTATGGGCTGCTGGCTGCCACCCCGCTCACCATCGAGATCGCCGCCAACCGCATCCAGAGATGCGCAAGCCGAAACAAGGGGCTTGAAGCGGACTTCTGGACCTATACCCATACCGATGAGAATTCGGACAGGGTGGGCGAGTTCGCCATTGGTACCAATATCGGTGTCGAGAGAGTCATCGGCAACATCTTGCAGGACGAAAAGTTTCCCGGCGTCCACATCGCCTTCGGCAATCCCTACGGGGAACACACCGGTGCGCCCTGGCGTTCGGGAACACACATTGATGTGGTGGGCCTCGGCTTTAATATCTGGCTCGAGTCTGAAACGGGCAGGGAGCAAATCATGCGAGAAGGTCGCTTCTTGATTCCGGCCTGAGATTTTTGTCGCTGGCAGTCCCGGTCCGGAATCTCTGCGCCGCCCTGCTCATCTAATCTGGTGTTATGACCTCCACTGCCTCGCAATCTCTTCGCACTCTTGGCAACTCAGACCTGCAACTCACGCCGATCGGCTTTGGCGCATGGGCAATCGGCGGCGGCAACTGGGAATTCGGCTGGGGCCCCCAGGACGACGATGAATCCATCGCTGCCATTCATCGCGCATTGGATCTGGGAGTCAATTGGATTGACACCGCAGCAGTTTATGGCCTGGGCCGCTCAGAAGAAGTTGTGGCCCGGGCTCTCAAGACGACCAGCCACAAGCCGATGGTCTTTACCAAATGCGCCATGCACTGGCACAGTGACCGCTCCATCTACCGTTCGCTAAAAGCTGCTTCGCTCGCCGAGGGTCTGGAGGGCTCTCTGCGCCGCCTCGGCGTCGAGACCATTGATCTGTATCAAATTCACTGGCCCATCCCCGACCCCGAAATTGAAGAGGGATGGGAAGCTTTGGCCAACTTTCGCAAGCAGGGAAAGGTTCGCTGGATAGGCGTTTCAAACTTCTCAGTCGAGCAGATGAGGCGCATCCAGAAGATCGCTCCAATCACCAGCCTGCAACCCCCGTATTCCATGCTGCGCCGGGCCGTTGAAAACGAGATTCTACCGTTCACACAAGCCAACGGCATCGGGGTGATCAACTATTCCCCGATGGTCTCTGGGCTGCTGACGGGCAAGATGACCGCGGAACGAATCGCGGCCTTGCCGGCGGACGATTGGCGGCGGCGTTCGCCCGAGTTCAACCAACCGAAACTGAGCCACAATCTTCAATTGGTCGAATTGCTACGCGAAATTGGCGATGGACACGGCGTAAGCCCCGGCGTGGTTGCCGTGGCCTGGACGCTCAATCATCCAGCTATAACAGCCGCGATCGTCGGCGGACGCAGCGCACAGCAAGTGGAAGGGATGGCTCCGGCGCTCGAGTTTCGGCTCACCGCGGAGGAGTACGCACGCATTAATGCCTTCGTAGCCGCCGGCGCAGCCTGAAAGGTGAAGGGCTAGCTCTCAAGCAAAAACCCCGGCCGAAGCCGGGGTTTTGCTTGAGAGAACCAACTGAGTTACATTGCAGCAACAAAATCGGGAACGAGGTTGGCCGCATTCTCCTGTAGCAGCTGTGTCATCCGTGCGGCCATGCCGGTGTACATCGATGCGGCACGGAAGGCATTTACTCTGACGCCTTCGCTCGCCTGGCTGCAAGCATACTGGGCAAGAGCCATCAAAACGCAAAGCCGAATCTGCATGGCATCACTGCGCAGAGTCTCAAGAAGCACGCGATCCACGGAATCGCAATTGCGAGAAGCGAAATCGGCCATCTGTAGCAGCACGCGTGCGTTCTGGTACATCGCCCACAGGCCGTGAGCGCCCTGGAGTCGTTTCCAGGTTTCCTCGGGAGTGGCGTCGTCCAGCCCTTCCTTCCAAAGGAAATGATCGCTCAACTGACGTGCGCTCCAATCAGGCCGCAGCCTGGCTAAAAGCGATTCCCAGGATTGATTGTTCTGTCGGCGTACTCCGAGTCTCCAGCGGCCCAGATAGAGCGCGACAACTGCAATTGCGGCGATTTGGAGCAGAGGCAGAATCATAGATGATCCTTAGACCGGGCATTAGCCCCGCCAGATTTCCCCCAGGCGGGCCGGTCGGTATTCACTGCACGTTCCATTAGTAACAGAAAATCATTCGTTGTGGGCAGAAATCTGGTCGCTTCGTACAACTTTCTCGTCCAGTTAGTACCCACGCAATCTGGACACATTCGTAACGTAAAGTAACTTACCGCCTGGGTCAATGATACTTTCTGGTAGCAGACCACCCTGTTTAGGGCACAAAATAGACGGCCTAACTATAGGAAATGCAAAGTTTTCCGGTTCTCCAGCGACAACACACGCATGTGAGAGTAGGCGGCTCCGGAATCTGGCACCCTGAATATAGCCGGTTCAATGGATAGGAACTGTCGGTAAGGCATCTTGCATGGCCTGATTTTGTAGAACGGAACCAAGGTTACTGTGCTCGGTTAATTGTTGAACAAGGTGCACCAACTTGGGAGACGGGCCTCCAGGATACACCGACCCCGGCCAGGCCGTAGAGCTGGTCAAAAACGCCTCACTTTCCTGGCGAACCGGCCAAAAACAACCCCCAAAATGGCGAAAAGGGGCATTTTTCGGGGGCCTCTGTTTACCATTAAGACAATGGGTCTGCTCGCAGGTACATTCATCATGTTATTTGTTCACAGTAGCTTACCCCTCTGACCGGGACGAAAGTGACCCCGGGAGTCGCCCATTTCAGGGGGGAGGGGGGGTGGGGGTGTCTTCTTGGTACGGACCTGTCACATGCCTGACAGACGGAAATGGATCGATAGCCTGGAGGTTCGCCATACCACGATTGTGCGCCTACGGGGCCTAATTCCCGGCAAAAGCAAGTGCGGCGAGCTGGAGGGGATTCGTAGCGCGGGTCCGTTGGTAGCCGCTATGAGCAGCGATGATTGGTCTGGACGAAAAGCCCGCTGCATGAGGCTCGTGCTCTCCCTTGGCGACACGACTGCGTCAAGGATTGTGCACCCGCCCATGGACTAATCAAGAGTGTGAATTCGCTCTACATCAGGGTCTGGACTTATTCACCTTGCCGGGAGAGCCCTCTTTCAATGCAATGCGACCTTCGTGTGCTGCACCAGCCATTGCCAAGAGGAAATTCTGCATCTGGGGAGTGAACTGCTGGCGTTCCGCCTCTTTCTGAGAGAAGCTCACCAACCAATAGACCATTGAACCGATGTAAGTGGTCGCCAAGATCTGGTCCAGGTATGCGTACTGGAGTCCCACGGCCTGATGGTTATGCAGGACAGAGACAGCCAAGCTGCACAGAGAATAGAACCCAAGCCCAGTGGCAATTTGCAGTTCGCGGTTGCGCCAACCAATGGAAAGCATCTGGCTAAACCCGGCCAGAGCCATGAAGATCACCACTCTAAGGATTGCAACTGTCTGCTGCATATGGACAAAGAGACGTCCGGTCTTTACGAAGTACGCGGGCACGGTCCACCCTGCAATGGGCCAAATCAGTGCGGTGGCCAGGGCAATGAGGATGGTCAGGATGACAATCGATTGGCGGGGCAGCGAAGCGCGGATTGGTCGAAGTACTGCCCAAGCCAGCTCCACCAGGACAGCAAACTGGAAGAGAGAGTCAACAATCATCTCGACCCAATAAGCCCGGAAGTACCTGTCCTGATCAGGATATAGCTGGCGGAAGAAGTAGAAGAGAATGTCGACGAACAGGCTCCATATAATATATGAGCAAAAGACCGGGATTTGGCGAAAGTTGCGCCCGCGAATCGCGAGCGTGACTACAGCGGCTTCTGCCAGGACTCCGCCTATCCAGAGGATCGTATAGAGACCCAACGGCAATCTCCTGCTTGGTCCAGTCGATGAGACGAATCCAGTCTAGCAGCGATCCGGGTCAATCATCCATTCTGCAAGCGATCTAAACCGCGTCGGTAATGTGCCCAACGGGCGGCAACGGAGCCGGGATGATGGGGCTGGCGCTGGCGATCATGTGCCCAACCGGCGGCAATGGAGCCGGGATGATGGGGCTTGCGCTGGCGGTCATATGTCCAACGGGCGGCAACGGAGCCGGAATGATGGGGCTGGCGCTGGCGGTCATATGTCCAACGGGCGGCAACGGAGCCGGAATGATGGGGCTGGCGCCGGCGATCATATGCCCGACCGGCGGCAACGGAGCCGGGATGATGGGGCTGGCGCTGGCGATCATGTGCCCAACCGGCGGCAATGGAGCCGGGATGATGGGGCTTGCGCTAGCGGTCATGTGCCCAACGGGCGGCAATGGAGCCGGGATGATGGGGCTGGCGCTGGCGATCATGTGCCCAACCGGCGGCAACGGAGCCGGGATGATGGGACTGGCGTTCGCGATAGTGACCGAAACTGCCAAAATGGACCCGAAAACGACGCTATAAAACTTCGCAGATGCTGAAAGCATTTACAGGCACTCCTTACAACTGAGGGGTATACGCACCAAAAGACTACCCCAAAAGATGCACCTTGGCTACAACAAAAGTACCTATTTTATAAATTTTCCATTTCAAAGGGCGTTTTTTGCCATTAGAGACAGGGTGGAGAGGTCAGAGCATGACTCATTTTGCTGCCGAGACTTCATTCAACGTGAGTTGCATCACATCTACCCGACCTTTTCCGACACGGGTAGGTTGATTTCTGGGCAATGCTGAGACTCTAGCCGTCTATGCCCGGCTGAGGTTATCTTTAGCCTGGCGAAGAGCCACCATTGGGAGAGGGGCAAACAATGATTCCAGAGCTGCGCAATCGTTTCAATCAACGGTTTACGGCCGAGCGTTATGCTGCCCTTCTGGGGCTGCTTGAGACGCGCTGCAGCGCGGAGGTTGAATTCCGGGTGGCGGAAACGCCGATTTTTGTGCCGCAGTCACTTTTGGATGAAATGGCAAAAGCTGGGGCGGAATTGGCGCGCAGTTTGATGGCAGACGCGGACTACCTAAATGCGGCCCGGAACGCCATTCCGCTGGGCTATTGTGTTGCGAACGAGACGGCCCATCCGCACTTTCTGACCGCCGATTTTGCCCTGGTGAGTGCCGAAAACGGCAATCTGGAGCCCAGGTTGGTCGAAATCCAGGCGTTTCCATCGGTTTTTGGCTATCAGGCTGTCTTGAACGCCGCGTATCGCGAGATTTTTGACCTGCCTGGATCGCTGGGCGCATACCTGGGCGGTTTGAACGAGGCAAGCTACTGGGAGCTACTGGCGCGCACAATCCTCGGCGGCAAGAACGCCGAGAATGTGGTTCTGATCGACGTAGACCCCAGGCATCAGAAAACGCGGCCCGATTTCGAGATCACAGCAAAAAAACTGGGCATTGCAGTGGTAGATATTCAGCGGATTGAACCCGCTGGTAACAAGCTGCATTACCGAAACACATCCGGCCGGATTGTGCCCATTCATCGGATCTATAACCGTGCCATAGCTGACGAACTCATCTCCCGCAATGTACATCTTCAGTTTGATCTGACTCGCCGCTGGGAGGTGGAGTGGGCAGGCCATCCAAACTGGTACTTCCTCATCAGCAAGTTTTCTCTTCCGTGGCTGTCGCGTCCGCTCACTGGATTCAAGGTGGTTCCTCCTGCGACCTTTCTTGGCGACTTTCTTGCCGGTCCAGGGCGTTCGTTCCTAGCTACCTCAGGCGTTCCCCTCCCGGCTGCGAGCGGGCCGCAGACGGTGTATAGCGAACTGCTGCTGAAGCCGCTGTTCTCCTTTGCGGGCAAGGGGATAGAGTTCGGCCCGACCCAGGAACAATTGGAGGCGATTGCGGCCGGGAGTCGAGACAGCTACCTGCTGCAACAGCGGATGCGCTTTGAACCCACAATCGAAACCCCGCACGGACTCACCCAGGCTGAGATCCGCATCCTATATCTATGGCCCGACGGCGGCAGCCTGACCCCGGCCTTATCTCTGGTGCGCCTGGGACGGGGAAAGATGATGGGCGTGGACCATAATAAGAGTCAGGAGTGGGTCGGCGCTTCATCGGCGTTCTTTCCCGAGACCAAGGCAGGTAGCTAACTCGTCACTGCACATTCTTGATTACGCCGCACTTCGCCCTTTGACGATTGGATTACCTGGTCTAAACTTTGGTGCTGTAGGTAAAACTCGAAAAGTCCGATACAGTTACGAGTACGTCCCGAAATGGTGGCAGGAAACTACTAATGGAAACCTCGAAGTTGGGTATATCACCCCGGCAGAGCCAATCGACGTTGGGTACTTCCCGCAAGGAAGTACGGTGTGCGGTGCGTTTTCCGCTCGAGTTGCGGGTGACGCTTGCCAATGACCCCGAAGAAAACCCGGCTGTCACGCGGAATGTCTCGGCCAGTGGGGTTCTCTTTGAGTTGCACGGACCCCTGAATGTGGGGCAGGACATCAAATTTGCGTTGCGCATGCCAGGAACGGTACTCGGAACCCCGCACGATGTGTTGGTTCAGTGCCGCGGACGTGTGGTACGCTGCTCAATGAACCAGGAGCATTACCAAGCAGCCGCCACCATCGATGAGTACCGATTTGTGGAGCAATGACGGCTCCCGTGGGCTTTCAGTTGCATACTATGGAACGTTCAGACGATTCTGCTGATGTTGAGGTGCTTGACGGACCGGTCAGGCCGGGGACCGTTCGCATTATTCTTGCGGACTCGCAGGCGATTTACCGTGTGGGGATACGCAAAATCTTCGCGGTAGAAGACGACCTGAGGGTGGTCGCGCAGGCAGACTCCCTAGAGAATCTCCGAACGGCCATCGAACGCTATCCCACTGACATTGTTTTGCTTGAAGGGGGCCTGTTGACGGGCACGGCCAACGCCATCCCCGACCTGCTGCGGCTTGCTCCTGATGTCAAGCTCATTGTGCAGGCTGTAGCGGCCGACGAGAACCAGACTGTCGAGCTTTATCGCCGCGGTGTTCGCGGCATCATCTCCCGCTCCATTTCGCCCGACCTGCTGGTGCGTTGCGTGCGCAGGATTGCCGCCGGCGAAACATGGATCGACAACCAATCAGTAAATTGGGTGATTGAAGCCTATCGCGCGCAAGCTGCCTCGTTGGTGAGCCCCCGCAGCCAGCCGCGCCTGTCGCCCAAGGAAATGGCTATCATTACCTGCATCACTCAGGGCAAGCGCAACAAGGAGATCGCCTTTCAACTGGGGACGACCGAGCAAGTTATTAAGAACTATCTGCGCAAGATCTATGACAAGCTGGGCGTGTCAGACCGGCTTGAACTGGCTCTCTATTGCCTGCATAACAAGATTATCCAGGCCGATGCCGATGAAGTGACTGTGGCCCAGAAAATCGTGGCGCGCTAGAGGTACCCTGCTTTTGTTCCCGGCCGCGCACAGCGGTTAGCGGGAGTTTAAATTCGTTCCGCCCATTCCACAGACTTCTCCCTCGGATTCTTTCTTGCCGGTGCAACTGACTGGATCCTGCTGGCCGGCACAATTTTTGCGCGCCAACTCTGTCAGCCGTATCAGATGTGACAGTTCAGCCTGGCCCAGATGACCCAGCAACTCTTTTTGAGCGAGACTAATGACTGGGTCCATTTGGCGCAGCAATTCCAGACCTGCATCGGCGATCTGTGTCCATACAACGCGCCGGTCGTGCCGATCGCGCTGCTGCCGGATCAGTTTAAGGGCTTTGAGGCGCGCGAGAAGACGTGTTATGTCAGGTTCGGCCGTAATCATGCGACTACCGATGGCAGAACAGGTAAGCCCCTGCGGCTGGGCGCCCCGCAGAATTCTCAGAACATTGTATTGAGTCGAGGTGATGCCCCAGTTGCGGCTCTGGCGCTGAAAGGCGCGCTGCAGGCAGTCGGCCGTCCGCAGCAGGTTCAGCAGCGCTTCCTCCTCGAGGCTTGAAAAAGGGCGCTCCTGCGCAATCTCGCGCTTCAGGCTGGCCATGGAATCTCTCCTTGCTCAAAGTACGGCGTTCAAGCAGAAGCAAGGCGGCCTGCGTCGCCTCGCCCCTATTTGAAGTGCTTACTGCTTGGCGACGTCGAGGTCGATGGAGAGCTTGACGTCGTCACCCAACACGGCGGTTGGGAATTTTGCTGCAATGCCGAAGGCTGTGCGGCTGATGGTAGTGGTGGCTGCGAAGCCGGAATGGGGCTTGTGGTCCATCCCTGGAACCGGGCCGGTGGGGCCTTCCACTTGCAGCACCACGGGCTTGGTCACTCCGTGCAGGGTGAGGTTGCCAGATACGGTCAGGCCGCTGCCGCTCTTAGCCACGCTGGTGCTAGTGAATGTGGCGGTGGGGAAGTTGGCCACGTCAAAAAAGTTCGCACTCTTCAGGTCCGTATCTCTGGGGCCTACGCCCGTGTCCACCGTGGTTACATCGATGGTGACATTGACGGTGGACTTGGTGATGTCCGCTTCATTGAGAGCAATGGAGCCGCCGATATTGCCAAAGCGGCCATGGACATTGGAGAGGCTCATGTGAAGGATGCTGAAGTCGACCTCGCTATGCGCCTTGTCTGGAACCCAGGTGGAGGTTTGCGCGAGGGCTAGAGGAGTAGCCAGCGACAGAATGCCTAATGCAATTGCTAATCGTTTCATTGATGAGGTCCTTTCGATTTCGGGCCACGGGCCGTTGGGAGTTGCCGGCAAAAGCCGACGGGCTCTGGCCGGTTGGGGATGGGGAAGCCTGCTGCACCGGTGGAACACTGCCAATAGATACCTGCAGATTGGACGCAGCAAGGTTGTTAATTGTTGCAACAAATAATTTTCTCGAAAAGCGGATCAGGCCGGCTGCCTGGAGGCGGTCAATTCAAGCGCGAACCGAAAAGGCGGTACCAATCGTCCTTCGATTTGGCGTCAGGCGATCTGGCGAACCCATTGGCTTCGCCAAGCGGGGGCCTCGAAGGGATCCGCGAAATACTGCGTTTCGTGCACGACCTTGCCATCGCGGAACTCCATTACGCTCACTGTGAATGCAGGTCGCCCCTCATAGGTGATCGTGTATTCCGTGATCCAGAGGTCACCCTTCCCGAGAATTCGCCGGACATTGAAACCTGACGGTTTGCCGGGATGATGACTCCGCAGGGATTGCAAATTGGCTCGCCCGAGGATTCGCTCGCCTGACTGGGGATAGTCGCAAACGGCGTCGTCCTCGTAAATATCGTGTTCCGCGTTGGCATCGCCGACTGCCGACGCATGCCAGTGCGCATTCAGGGCTTCACGTATTTTTTCCTCTTCCATAGATTGCTCCGGTTGTGATTGGCATGTAGTTCACGTGCCTTGTGCGATGAAACCGAGGACGCCTGTCTTTACTACTTCATTGAGCCTCTGCTTGGTTTGGATGCGATTGATCGACCAACACGTTTGGGTGTGATTGCTCTCTTGTCTCTGCCGCGAGATTGACGGCCAACAGCAAGAGGAAGACCACGTAGAGCAGGCTGAAGTCGCGCATCTCGCCGGGCGCACAGAAGAGAAAGTAGAGCGGGATGTTGATGGCCGCTGCGATTTGTCCATAGCGCCGGATCTCCAGCGGCAGCAGCCGCCAGCCGCGCCAAGCAGTCCACACAATCAAGGCAAGCGGCACCAGGGAAAAGGCCTTGAAGTGCGAAATACCGTAGGTTTGTTCCAGCCGGATGAGGTTCCGCGGATGCGACAGGAAATCCAATTGCAGTCGCCATTGATGCAGCACTGCGCCGCCGGCGTTCTGAGAAAAACGCGACCTGATCGCGAGATAGACCGCGGCACAGGTCGAGGCCAAGAGCGCGGTTCCAACCAGAGCGCCAGCCACCGTGTGACGCCTGCGGAGAAGCGGATAGAGCGTCAAGGTCACCAATAAGAAGCTCTCCTTGTTCCATGTGGCGAGCGCTACGAGCGGCAGCATCCACCACCAGTCGAACTTCAGTGCCATCCACACGGCAAGTGCGATAAACGCCAGCTCTGAAAGGTCATAAAAGTACCCGCCGTTGCTCAGGAAATAGGGAAGTAAGAGAATCATGACGACGGGGGCGAATGTGCGAGCGGCTGGAGGCATTTCGAGAGCCCGGCACACCAGATACATGGCTACGACCGAGAGCCATGCGAAGAGAAAGGTGACGAGATAGACGACCGTATAGCGAAAAGAGTACTTCGGGTCAACGGCCAGCGCCGAGACCGGTTCATACCTGCCGAGAACTCGGGAGAGAGCGTCCTTCGTCCTGGTGGACGCAGTGGAATCGAGCCAGTTTGCGATAGCTGGAATTAGCTGCCTGTACACAAACGGACGCGCGGCTGTGCCATCCAGCATGTCAGCAAGACCGAACTTGGTTTTGGCTCCGTTGATTGGATCTACACTTCCGAAGTGGCCTGGTTCGCGGAAGTGCCACTTGTCATAGTAGCCATTGAATGAGGCGGAGGCGGCCACAAAGAACAGCACGCAGCAGCAAGCGCCGCGGTAGAGTTTCGATGCAAATATCCGCCTGTCCATGTCAGTTGCGAACCTCTCAGAGGGGATTCTCGAAGGAGATATGGCGACTTGCGAAGCGAAAAGAGAAGCGGCTTTGCCTGATCGCACTTACCTGGGCGGCCGCACATAGGGAAGGCTGCTATCGGGTCGACGAGACTGCTGTGGGGCTGTGGATCGTTCTAGCTGGAAGCTCTTTTTCGACTCCGAATTTCTGCAATTGTATCGCTGCTGAGGCAGAGTGCAAGGCCAAAAAACGATTGCCCCGAAAGGGAGCCAGCGTTTGCGCGAGGAAAGCCGAGTGAGTTCTGGGCGAGTGAGCGGACGATCCGGAAATTGCCAGTCGATCAATGCCTGCCGTGGAGTGTTGTCGAAGTTATGATTTGCGGGTAGGTCACGATACACCCGGAACAACTTGCTTGGACCGAGGCTCGTTGCACTCTCATTGCCTGGATATGAGATCTATGACCCAGATGAATTGGTACTGCTGGGATTACGCCAGCCGCCGCTTGCTGCGATCAAAGTGTCTGCCTGTTTCGGCCCCCAGGTGCCGCGCTTGTAGGGGCGCACTCGGGGATGGTGTTTGAGCACCTGATCGACTACTGCCCATGCGGCTTCCACCGCGTCCTCGCGAGTAAACAGGCCACCGTCGCCTTTCATGGCGTCGCCCAGTAGCCGTTCGTAGGGCATTTCTTCTCCGGGCTGCTGTTCGAGCAAATACAGCTCTCGCTGCTCACCGATAAACTCCTGGCCTGCAAGCTTCACGCGAGCGGCGAGTCCGATTTCCGCGTTGGGAGAGAGCCGGAAGCGAAGATAGTTCCCCTGGCATTTGGCTGCCACTGCGTCTGCGAAGAGCTTTTGCGGCGGTGCTTTCAGTTCCACAAGAACCTCGGTCGCCGTATCGGGCAAATACTTGCCAGAGCGCAGATACCACGGCACACCATCCCACCGCCATGAGTCGATCGATAGCCGAAGAGCGCAATACGTCTCGACATCGGAGTTTTTCGCTACATCCTTCTCCTGGCGGTAACCCGCGTATTGACCGCGCACCATGTTGTCGGGTTTCAAAGGACGCATCGCCTTGAAGACGGTCGCCTTCTCGGTTTGCACTGCTCCGAAATTCCGGCCCGCCGGCGGTTCCATGGCAAGCAGCGCGAGGATTTGAAAGAGATGATTCTGGATGACATCTCGCAAACAGCCGGCCGACTCGTAAAATGCGCCACGCGTTCCTACGCCGAAGCTTTCAGACAAGGTGATCTGGACGCTGGAGATGTAGTTGCGGTTCCAGATTGGTTCAAGGAATGAATTGGCGAAGCGGAAGTACAGGATATTCATGATCGCTTCCTTGCCCAGGAAGTGGTCAATGCGAAAGATCGATTCTTCAGGGAAAACGGACCGCGCCACGCGGTTCAGCGCACGAGCCGAAGCCAGGTCGCGCCCAAACGGCTTCTCGACGATGACGCGCGCATTCTCAGCTAACCCGGCTGCACCCAGACCCTTGATTACAGTCCCAAAGAGCGACGGTGGGATGGCGAGGTAATGCGCGGGACGGCGCGCTCTGCCGAGCGATTCCTTGATCCCCGCGAACGTTTTGCTGTCGTTATAATCCCCGCTTACATATTTGAGCAGCGACAAAAGATGCTGAAAGGCCCGCTTGTTATCAATCCCGCCCGATTGCTTGATGCTGTGCGTGACTCGCTTCTGCAGACGCTCAAGAGACCAATTCGGAAAGGCGACACCGACGACGGGAGCGTTGAGGGCTCCGCGTTTCACCATTGCATAGAGTGCAGGGAAGATCATCTTGTGGGCGAGATCGCCTGTCACACCATAGACCACAAGAGCATCGGAATGCGAGGTGGGCATCAGACACCCCTTGTTAACGGCCGCTATTTCCCGTTGGCCGCCGAATTTGTCTTGCAATCTCGATGATAGCGTCTTGCTGCAGAGCCATCCCCGGTTGTAAGAGTACCGGCGACTTTCAGCGAAGAAGAAGAAATGAAGAGATCTTTTCCTGCTTGGCGGTCCTCATGGAAGTTATCGAAAGGATCATGCGCATCATTTTGATTCGAGACAGGCCACATGACACAGGTACCGATTGCCAAGTAATTGTTGCCGCCGTATTCACGGCCTATGAAGTCAAAAAACTCTACCATTCTCACCCACGAGGGATGGTCGAGCGAGCCTTGTCATCAAGGGGAGGGCAGTGATTCTACTTAGGAGCCGGATTCCCGGTATCTTTGGTTTCGGTCTTCGATGCATCGGTGTCATCGGGGGGCTTGGAGAGATGGAGCTTGCTCATCTCTTTGGCTCCAACCGATGGATCCACAGGCGTCACCTTGATCATTGTTGCCATGGTTCCGGCGGTCCATTTGAAGTAATAGGTATTGCCCGCCTCCGCCTCAAACCGGGCCCGCTCGTTCTCTTTCTTTCTTGCTTCGGCCAGGGCCGCGCCAGCGGACATGATGATGCTTCCGTAGTACATCTTGGGCAATCCGGAAATGACCACAGTTCCCGGCGGCACTTCAAGGAATTCGTATTCACTGTTCAGTAGTTTGCCAAGATGAGTGTCGTTGACAAAGATTTCGTCGTGTGAAGCGGAACCTGTAAACCTGTACACGCGGTAGATGCAGACTATGGCTTTGCCGTTGGACGGCGCGGGCAGCACAGCGGGAGTTTTGGAATCCTGCGCTGCAGAGACGGGCCCTGTGAAGAGAAACGCCATCGCACTGGATGCGAGCAGAAGGCCTGCGAGTGACATGCAAGCTCCCCTGAGGCAAGACGGTACGACGCCGCCGAAAGCAGTGTTACGCATAGGAGCGTTCCTTCCCTTCGTTCGAAATCTGGGTCGGCACTGTAGCAGGTTGCGGCTGCCACCGACGTGACGGCTGCCACAGCCGTTATGGGAACAAACAAGGCGAGAAGGAGGGGATCAGGCGAGCAGAGGGTTCCGTGCCTATCCGGACAGAACCCTGGAAAGGGCAATGTCCGGATCAGCGCCACAATTAGTATGCAACCCGAGCGGAAGTCACTTGCCAGTGAGTCCGTGGCGGTAGGACATGGCTTCGAGCTCCGCGCGAATGGCGTCGGCGACAGGGATGACGGGGCGAGCTTCGAACGTGAAGGCAGGCAACATGGAGCAGAACTTATGCACTTCGAGCGGGTCGTCACACTCCATCAACATATACCCACCCCAATCACCAACGCGGATGACGAACGACTCGATTTTGAAATTGGCTGGCGCCTTCCACGGGCTGAAGACCTCCAGGATTCGCTTCTGCGCATTTTCGTACTCGATTGGCGTGCCCTGCGGGCGCTCGTTCCAAGTGATCATGTACTTCATGATTTCCCTCCTCTCACGTATTTTGTGACGATCCGCCCCGTTGCTTGTAGAGATGGCTTAGCAACTGGCCACGGGGAAATGTGGGGCAAGGATACTCTGGTCCGCACGGATTGAAACAGCCAAAACTTCGGGCGGAATGAGGGTAGGTCAAGATTTCGCGCGGCGGACCGGAGCAGGGAAAGGTCTGCTATTCTCGCGGAGATGTCTTTCGTCCGCGACTTCAATCGGCTGAGCCGCGCCCAGCGCCACACCTTTGTGGCCTCCTTTCTGGGCTGGACGCTGGATAGCCTCGATTTTTTCCTGCTGATTTTCTGCGTCAAGGCAATCGCGACAGACTTTGGCACCAAGCCTTCCGCAGTGCTAGGCGCTGTGTTCCTCACCCAGGCCTTCCGGCCGGTAGGCGCGCTGATATTCGGCATGCTGGCCGATCGCTACGGGCGGCGACCCGTGTTAATGATCAACATCCTCAGCTTTTCGGTCATTGAATTGGCATGCGCCTTTGCTCCCTCGCTGACCGTGCTGATGGTGTTGCGCGCGTTGTTTGGGATTGCGATGGGCGGGGAGTGGGGCGTGGGAGCGGCGCTGGCTTTCGAGACTTTGCCTACGGAGGGCCGCGGCGCTTTCTCAGGTATTTTGCAGGAGGGCTATGCACTGGGCTCCATCCTGGCATCGGCGGCCTTTGCCCTTTTCTTTCACGCCATCGGCTGGCGCGGACTATTTATTCTCGGCGCATCTCCAGCGTTGCTGGTGTTTTACGTGCAGGTCCGCGTGAAAGAGTCGCCGGTGTGGCTCGCGGGAGAGAAGAAGCGCCTGGCCCGTGGCGCTGCTCCTGCCATTCCGGCGAACCTGCTGGCATTTCTCCCCACATTTCTTTTCCTGGTATTGCTGATGACGGCTTTCATGAGCTTTTCGCACGGCACCCAGGATGTGTATCCGACCTTTCTGACGGTGCAGGTGGGGCTCTCAGCGCAGACGGTGGGCTTGATTGGGGTGCTCTACGGCCTCGGGTCCATTGCCGGCGGCTTTGTCTTTGGAGCGCTGTCGGAGAAATGGGGCCGCAAGCGGGCTATTGTCACCGCCGCGTTGCTCGCGATTCCGGTGATTCCGCTTTACGCCTATGGTCACTCGGCCGTAACGCTGGGCATAGGCGCGGTGCTGATGCAGTTCATGGTGCAGGGAGCGTGGGGGGTGGTGCCGGCCTATCTGACTGAACTCTCGCCCGCACCGGTTCGGGCCACAGCGCCGGGTCTCGCTTACCAACTGGGTGGGCTGATCACCTCGTGGAACGGCAAAGGGCAGGCGCTGGCCGCGGAGCGCTGGGGCAGTTATCCGGCAGTCTTGGCCGTGACGGTGGTGATTGTGGCGCTGTCGCTGGCGGGGCTAGCGCTGCTTGGCCGCGAAGCCAAGGGGCGGGAGATGAGCGCAGGATAAGATCGCGTCGGCCGAAACGGCGCATCCCCCTGTACATACGTCCAAATCAAAGGAGCCATCTGGCTTAGCGGCCGTAACGGGCCACCAATTCGGCCTGTGCCAGAATGTGCCCCTGCATCGCTGCTTCGAGTTGGTCCCGAGTCGCGCCGGGCGAGAGATTTAACTGCGTGTCGAGCGCGTAGAGGCGGAAGAAATAGCGGTGAGCGGGGCCGGGGGGTGGGCACGGCCCGCCGTAGCCGATTCTGCCAAAGTCGTTGCGACCTTGACGCGTGCCGTCGCCGAGATTCTGAACTTTCTGAACACCCATGGGCAGTTCGCGCGCTGTTGCAGAGAGGTCGTAGAGCACCCAATGGACCCAGGTGCCGGCGGGCGCATCGGGGTCGGTGACGAGCAGGGCCAGACTCTTTGTGGCTGGCGGGGGTGCTGTCCACGACAGATGAGGTGACGCATCGGCACCGTCGCAGGTGAACTGTCTCGGAATCTTGCCGTCTTGAAAACTGGAACTGGTTAACTCCATGGACGTATCCCCTTTGGCAGTTACGGTTGAGGCCGCGCGGTGACAGCCGCCCGACGCTGAAACAGCCAGTATCACCAGCACGGCTACGCCGTGCGCTGACTTCAGTAGATGAAAACCCTGGCAGATTACCTGAGAGTCTTGCCGCTGCGCGAGGTACACAAGTCTCCCTTCAGCCACACCCCATTTATGGCTTCAAGGCTCCAACCGCACCAATATAGCGCCATTGCGGGCCGATCAGCGGAGATCGGTTGCGGCGAATTTAATTATTTTGGCCGGATCAACTCGATGCGGTCGCGGGTGCGGACCCAAGTGTTGCCAGCCATGCGGCCAACCGCGTCGAGGCGGTCAGGGTCAACGCGGAAATCCTCCACTAACTCCGCGCGCACGTGAAAGCGCACCACCTGGCCCAGCACTATGACTCCGCCGCCGGGTGCGTGACTAGTGTAGATCACCTGGAGCAGACGGCACTCCATCTGCGCAGGCGACTCTGCTACACGTGGCGGCCGAACTGCCTCGCTGGCCAAGGGGGTAAGCCCGGCCAACCGAAACTCGTCGACTTCCGGCCCGACCTCAGCGGAGGTGGCATTGGACGCCGCGGCGATGGCTTCACTAACCACATTGACCACAAACTCACGTGTGTCTTCCACGTTTCGCAGGGTGTCTTTTCGCTCGCCGGGCTCCGCAGAGCCCTCGGGGCGCAGTGCCGGGCAAAACAACACTGTGGGGGGAACGGAGCCGACACCGGAGAAGAAACTGAAAGGGGCCAGATTGGCGATTCCATGAGTATCCACAGTGGAAACCAGGGCAATCGGCCGCGGCACAATAATGCCGGTCATCAGCTTGTAGACCTGGCGCTGTTGGCAGTGCGACGGGTCAAAAGTAAGCATGGAGCTTGTAGATGAGATTGTGGTGTCCATGTTCTCAGCCTACAGCGTAACCAGAGTAGATGCATACCGGAGCCGCAGCGTTGAAATTGACGCGACCAACAGTGAGCGGCACCCCCGCGCGAACCAGAACAGGACACCGTAATGTTGATTCCGCTCGAGAACAACAGCCTGGCAATTGGCCCGTCTAAAGCATTTAGGGGCCATGGAAGCCGCCGTAACAATTCTGATACGCGCCGGGAAATTAGTCTGCTGGTAACATTGCCTGGTGCACAATCAATGTTGGGGGAAAAACTGTCTTGCCGCGTATTCACTTTCAGCTGCAACTCGCCGAACTCAAGGACAAGCTCCTTGCCATGGCTGCCCTGGCGCAGCAGGCGGTCGAGACCGCGGTAGACGCCTATCTGCAGCGTGATCCGGGCCTGTGCCAGTACGTCAAGCAGAATGAAACGGCCATCAACAGTGCCCAGCGGGAGCTGGACGAGATGGCCTATGAGCTGCTGGCCAAGGAGCAGCCCATGGCCATCGATTTGCGTTTCATTCTGGCGGTGATCAAGATTAACGGGGACCTGGAACGTATTGGCGATCAGGCAATGGGCATCTCGCGCCGCACTCGGAATCTTCTCAAAACCAGTGCCGATGAGGTCGATCTGCCGGTGGATTTTGCGGCGATGGGCGAGTATTCGGGCCGCATGATCCGGACTGCCATTCAATCGCTGCTGGAAGGTGATGCACGGCTGGCTGATACGGTCCGCGAGATGGACGACGAGATCGACCGCATGAACCGCCGCGCACACACAGATCTGCTTAAACTCATCCAGGACAAGCCGCAGTTCACGCACCAGGCGATGAATGGGTTGATGGTGTCGCGCAGCCTGGAGCGCATTGCCGATCACGCGTCAAACATCGCCACGGACGTCATTTTTTGGATACGCGGCGCGGATGTGCGCCACCAGCTAAGTCTGTCGATGGATTAAGGTTCCCGGGCCTTGCTCGCCGTGGCGAACAAGACCGGGGAGATCCGGCATTGGGTCAATTCTTCCTACCGCGTGGATTCAAACAGGAACCAGGCGCGACGCTCGGCTTCGTCAATCCAAATTTCGATCATGCTGGTGGTCGCGAAATCGCCGGCGCTGCTGGTCACTTTATGGGCCGCACGCAGGCTCTCGACCAAGGCCTTGTTGTCGCCATGGAGCTCCTTCAGCATCTCGATGGGACCCACAAACTCCTCGTCGTTGTCATGAAGCCGCTGCAACCGCGCAATGTGACCGATAGAGCGGATGGTTGTGCCGCCAACCTTGCGCACACGTTCGGCGATGGCGTCGGCAATTTCTATAATTTGAGCCGCCTGCTCGTCCAGCAGAAGGTGAAAGTCGCGGAAATGCTGTCCGCTCAGATGCCAGTGGAAATTCTTGGTCTTGAGGTATAAAGCAAAGACGTCGGCAAGCAATGCGTTGAGCACGCTGGAGAGATTCTTGACATCTTCGGGAGTAAAGCCGTCTGGAACCATGATCCTGACGGCTTGCGTCTCCTTTGTGTGGGTGTGTGTGGGCATAGGGAAACTCCTCTTGCCGGGGAGGGCCATCCGGACGTCCGGAATGGAGCGCCAGTGCCTTTACCCCGTGCAGAGAGTTGGATGCCGGATTGGGTGCAAGAGTTTTGGCGGCAGAAGCCGGAGCCAGAAAGAAGGGAGCTCTTCCAGATCGGAACGGCGTCTTTGGCGTCTGTGGCAGGGAAACACTTATGAGTGCGGCTCCAGTGGGTGATTGGCGTAGTGGAGCAACACGGCCACGGCGCAACTGGTGAGGCGCGTCTCTGCGGAGTCGGCACGGCTGGTGAGGATGGCGGGGACGCGGGCACCAAGGACGATGCCGGCCAATTGCGCTCCGCCCAGGTATTCAAGCTGCTTGGCCAGCATGTTGCCGCTTTCCAGGTCGGGCACTACCAGAATGTCGGCCTGACCGGCCACCGGAGAAATCAGATTCTTGATGCTTGCGGCCTTCGCACTGACTGCGGTATCAAAGGCCAGTGGGCCATCGAGGATGCCACCGGTGATCTGGCCACGATCGGCCATCTTGCACAACGCCGCGGCGTCCAGCGTGGACTTGATCTTGGGATTGACTGTTTCCACTGCGGACAGGAGAGCCACCTTGGGTTCGGGGATGCCCAGGGCGTGGGCAAGGTCGATGGCGTTTTGCACAATATGAACCTTGTCCTCGAGTTCGGGCTCGATATTAATGGCCGCGTCAGTAATCAGCAGGGTCCGCGCGTAGGCAGGCGTATCCATCACAAAGACGTGGGTGATGCGGCGCGAGGTGCGCAGGCCGGTGTCGCGGGCCATGGCCGACTTCATCAGCTCATCGGTGTGCAAGCTGCCCTTCATCATGGCCTGGGCCTTGCCGCTGCGGCACATGGCCACACTGATCTCGGCGGCCTGAGCCTCAGTTTCGGCATTGAGGATGGGGAACGAACTGATGTCTACGCCAATCTTTGCGGCCAGCTCTTTCAGCTCAGCTTCGGGACCAACCAACGTGGGCTTGATGAGCCCCTCGGACGCAGCTTCGACAGCGCCCTTCAAAGCTACGTCGGACATGGGCCAGCAGACTGAGGTGGTGATGGCCGGCAAGGACTTACAGCGCGCTAGAAACTTGTGGAAAACGTGGTAGTCGGCCGGATGACCAACCAGGGGATCGACGGCTACCGCTTCGGCAAGGGGGGCTAGATCGCTCATGGGGTGATTCCTCGTGGCCGGCGCAGTGCGAAACCGGCGGGCTCCACGCATTCATTCTCACCCAGGGCATGGTGTGAACCTGTGCGGAGGATCACAGTCCGGGCGGGTATACCGCTTTGCGATATTCGATGTCGTCTTTCCGTACCCCAGCAACGGGCAGGGTTAGAGTCTATTGCACCGCTGCCACTCCCTGTCCTTGGCATGGCCCGAGGTGGTATGCTGCCCGCGCCGGGAAAAGCGATTTACAAAGGGGAGACAAGCCATGTGGTTCCTGGGAATGGATGTGGGCACGGGCGGGACGAGAGCCGTGGTGGTGGATGCGGCAGGGCAACTAGTCAGCGGGGCATCGAGCGAACACGCGGCTTTTCGCACACCGCACCCCGGATGGGCAGAGCAGGACCCCGAGGATTGGTGGCGCGCAGCCCAGGAGGCCATTCGCTTTGCTCTGGCCGCGGCGCCGGAGCCGCACCAGCCGATCGCGGCAATTGGCTTGACAGGACAGATGCACGGCGCGGTGATGCTGGATGAAAACGGACAGGTGCTGCGCCCGTCGCTGATCTGGTGTGACACGCGCACCCAGCCGGAGTGCGACTGGCTGCACGAGCGCATCGGCTACGAGCGATTGATCGAACTCACCTGCAACCCCGCACTGCCCAACTTCACACTGACCAAGCTGCTCTGGGTCAAGAAGCATGAGCCGGAGATATTTGCCAAGATTCGTCACATCATGTGCCCCAAGGATTACGTGCGCTACCGGCTTACCGGCGAGTTTGCCATTGACGTGCAGGAGGCTTCAGGGACTCTGCTGCTGGACGTGACCCATCGCTGCTGGTCGCGCGAAGTGGCAGAAGCTGCAGGCATTCCGCAGAGCTGGCTGCCGAAGCTGTACGAGTCTCCCGAGGTGTGTGCGCGCATCAGCGAAAGCGCGGCCGGAGTGACCGGCCTGACCGTCGGAACTCCCGTTGTAGCCGGCGCGGGTGACCAGGGAGCGGGCGCGGTGGGAATGGGCATCCTGCAGCCGGGATCAGTTTCGGCCACCATTGGCACCTCAGGCGTGGTTTTTGCTGCTACCGCCAGCCCAACCAAGGATCCCAAGGGACGCCTGCACACTTTTTGCCACGCTGTTCCCGGCTTGTGGCACGTGATGGGCGTAACCCAGTCGGCGGGGCTTAGCCTTCATTGGCTCAAGGAGACGTTCTTTGCCGGGCAGAACTACGACGAACTGACCGCTGCGGCCGCGCGGGTGCCGGCGGGGAGTGAGGGCCTGGAGTGGGCTCCATACATGCTGGGCGAGCGCACGCCGCACCTTGATCCGGAGGTGAGGGCGGCCTTTGCGGGTATTTCCACAACTCATACGGCAGCCCACTTTGTGCGTGCGGTACTGGAGGGCGTGGCTTACTCGCTGCAGGACACGTTCACGCTCTTTGCGGAGTTGGGAATCCCGGTCAGCGCCATTCGCCTTGGCGGCGGGGGCGCGCGTGGTCCGCTGTGGCGGAGGATTCAGGCGGGCATCTACGGCCAGGCAGTGGAAGTACTCGTGGCCGAAGAGGGAGGCGCTTTCGGGTCGGCGCTGATGGCAGGTGTGGGCGCGGGCAATTGGGCCGACCTGGACGAAGCTTGCGGACAGGCCATCGAGGTAGCGCAGCGCATCGAGCCAGACCCTGCGGAACTGGTTGTCTACAAGTCTGGCTACGCGCAGTGGCGAAAGCTCTATCCGGCGCTGAAAAGCCTACTTTAAGGAAGACTACAGACGCAGGTATACAGCGCGAGACGCGATGGTTTAGCCTTTGAGATTCGATTTCGAATAAGCGAGGAAGTGTAGATGCGCCACCATGTTGCTTTAGCTTCATTGTTCTTTGTGTGCGCCGGAGCCTGCGTACTAGCGCAGCGGCCAAAGCCAGTCACGCCCACGTGCGCGAACATGCACCTGGTGCCTGCACCGCGTGAGTGCACGGCGGTGAAGGAAATCCCGGTGGGAGAGTCCGGGGTGCGCGTTCAGGGTGACTCCAACGCCGAGGACGAGTTCACCAGCGGGGATTTGCAGCAATGGCTGGCGGCACGGGGAGTGGGTTCAGGGACAGGAAGTTCTGCGACCGTCCGTTTAGAGCGAGTGCATGGCGCCCATGCCAAGGATCTATTTGGCGGCAGCGACGAGGGATACACGATCTCGCCGGGTCCAGGGCGCGGCCTGGTGGTCACAGCGGAAACCTCGGCCGGCATCTTCTACGGCGCGCAGACCGTGAAGCAGCTGATTCGCGGCAGCGGGAAAGAGACAGAGCTGTTGGCTCCAACTCTGCGCGACTGGCCCGCCATGCCGCATCGCGGCATCTCCGACGACTGGTCGCGCGGACCGTTGCCCAATATGGAGTTTCTCAAGCGCGAGATTCGCACCTTGGCGGCTTACAAGATCAACATCTTCTCGCCCTATTTCGAGCATACTTTCGCCTACTCTTCCTCGCCAGTGGCGGCTTTTCCCGGCGGCGCCATGACCCCCGATGAGGCTCGTGAACTGGTGACTTATGCCGCCGAATACCACGTCACAATCATTCCCGAGCAGGAATCCTTCGGCCACCTGCACCATCTGCTCAAGTTCGAACAGTTTGGGGCGCTGGGCGAAACTCCACACGGCTCGGTGCTGGCTCCCGGAGACTCGGCTACTTTGCCGCTTATCGGCAGTTGGTTTGCCGATCTGGCCAAAGTCTTTCCCGGTCCGTACGCGCATATCGGCGCCGATGAAACCTTCGAACTGGGCTTTGGGCAGACGCGCGACGCCGTCAGACAGCGCGGGCTGGGTGCGGTTTATCTTGACTTTCTCAAGCAGATTCACACCACCCTGGAACCCAACCACAAGCGGCTGCTTTTCTGGGGCGATATCGCGGTCAACTCGCCCGAGCTTGTGACTACGCTACCCAAAGACATGATCGCCGTGCCTTGGGAGTACGACGCCAAGCCAGACTTCACTTCGCTGATTCTGCCCTTTTCCAACGCTGGCCTTGAGACCTGGGTGGCTCCGGGCGTGAGCAATTGGAACCGTATTTATCCCAACAACAACGAGGCGCTGGGCAACATCCGCGCCTTTGTGCGCGATGGCCAGAAGCTAGGCTCAAAGGGAGTGCTGAATACGGTATGGAACGACGACGGAGAAGGCATCTTCGACGAGAACTGGTTCGGCATTCTCTTTGGCGCGGCAGCCGGTTGGCAGGCGGGTGAGAGCTCCGAAGACAGCTTCGCTGCATCCTTTGGCCTGGCATTTCATGGAGACGAGACAGGGAAGATCGACGAGGCGCAGCGCGAACTGATGGCGGCGCACAACTTGTTCAAGAAGGCCGGACTGGGGGACGTTGACGACAGCTATTTCTGGGTTGATCCGTTTTCCGACGAAGGCCAACGCGTTTCCGTCAAGTTGCTGCCCGTGGCTGCGGAACTGCGCCTTCATGCCGAGCGCGCCATTACACTGCTGGCCGAGGCGCGGGCCGCTGCCAAGGTGGAGAAGCGTACGCTGGAGAACGGTGAGGCGCTGGATGCGCTCGAACTGGGTGCGCGGCGCATGGATTTCATCGGCCTTAAATTCCAGTCTGCTCAGGACTGTGTGGCGCTTTACAGCAGAGCACAGAGTCTGGCTGGCGATGCAAGCCGCTGGAGTGAGATCGAAGACATTCTAGAGACCATCGGCTCAAACAACGGCCGCCTCGAAGACATCCGTGACGGTTACACGCTGCTCGGCCAGCTCTTCAGCCAGGCATGGCTGCGCGACAACCGGCCCTATTGGCTCGATAACAACCGGGATCGCTACGACCGCGCGGCACAACTGTGGATGGGCCGCGCCGAGCGCTGGAACCAGGTGACCGGCCACTGGGAGGACACACACACCCTCCCCCCGCTGTCGGAGATTGGGTTCCCAGCGACCACGCTGCGGGGTAATTGAGAGGGTTCAAAGACCAGCCCCCACGCGAGAGAAGCAGGCGCCACAGCAGGTGTCTGCACATTGTAATGTCGGGCACCCTTACTGGAAATCTGCGAACATGAAACCATCCCGGTCGACCACTTCTCCAGCCTGCAACTGGAGAGGGGCCGCGAACATCGGCCCATCATAGACGCAGGTGTGAAACTCGCCGCGCTCGCCACACGGGTCGACCTGCGGAGGCAAATCTCGCAGAAAAGCGGCATTGAACTCGCGACCGGCAAAGGAGCCCGGCAACTGCTTTGTGTCCACGCAGGCCACCCTGGAACGCAGACCGCCTGCAATCTTGTCATGGGCCAGTGTTGCGGTTGGCAGTTGCCATAGCGGGAAAAGAGGCTCAAGCCCGGTCGGCTCGAGTTGCTTCTCCCGATAGGCACGGACGTCGGGGAGGAACAGATCTCCAAAGGCAAAAGCCTCTACATGCTCACTGACAGCGCGCTCACAAACCTCCGCCATCCGTTGTTCATAGATTTCATTGGAGCAAGGCCAGGGAAGCGGAACGATCCACAGCGGTAACTGAGCGGCCGAAGCCTGCGCTTCCAGTACCGAACGCCGAGTTCCGTGCATCGCGACACGCTGGAACTCGCTGTTAAGTGTGGTCAAAAGACCAACCAGTTCAATATCGGGCTGGCAGCGCAGGCAGTGAAGCGCCCAAGCACTGTCTTTACCGCTGCTCCAGGACAATAAGACGTGCTTCATATGGCCATCATAATCTTCGGCGAGCGGGCGGGGACCGTCAGCTCGAGGCCCCATATTCGGACACTTGGTGGTGCTGATTGTGTCCCAGCTTGCGAGACCGATCACTTGGAGTGTGCCCTATCCGAATGGGGCTGGACGAGTTATGAAGTCTGGCCCGATTTGGCTGCAAATCCTGCGCATTGAGTGCCATCCGCGATCAGTGTGTGACACGAATCACACCAGGAGGTGAATGATGTCACTGCCTTAGCGCCGAGGGCTAGCGCAGACTCGGTATCCAGCGGGCAGAAAGACATGGCGTACTCCGGGACGCCGGCGCCGAGGGATATCTGATGCAGGCTGGCGTTGTCGGCCGGGCGCAGTGCAGCTGAACGGAACGCGGTAGGTCTTCATAGGGATGACCAGCCGGGAGGCATGAATGAGTTTTGCAAACGGTTTGAAGACCATTGTCGTGGCCACCGATCTGGCTGGCCGGTCGGATGCCGCCCTGGAGTATGCCCGCAAACTCGCAGCGGGCTATGGAGCGCGGATCGTGCTTGCGCACGGCCTCGATCCGCTAGACTACGCTGCCGTGGACGGGGTTCCCGGTCGCGTCCTACAGGGATTGTCAGAGCAGGCGCGAGCCGTTCTGGAGCAGATGACAGCGGACCTGATTCGTGAAGGAATTCACAGCCACTCTGAGATTCGTCAGGGTACTGTGGCGCAGATGTTGGTGGACGTGGCGCGGCAGTATGAGGCAGGACTCATAGTCATCGGGACCGAGGGGAAGAGGGGCGCGGGACCGGTAGTGGTTGGGGCTGTCGCCGAGCAATTGGTCCGCTTGGCACCTTGCCCAGTGCTGGCGGTGGCAGCGGACTGGAACGCGGGCCAAAATCGCCCCACTCCGGGAGGCCCAATATTGCTGGCCATGGAGCGCAACGAGGCTACACAGGCGGCAGTCGCTGCTGCCAGTTCCCTTGCCGAGACTTTTCACCGAACTCTTCTGGTTGTCCATGCGCGGCGCCCAGCGGAGGCAGCGGCCTTTCTGAACCCATGCGCAACGACCCTGGAGGAGTTTGGCGTCCGGGGCAGCGGTCGCTTTCCCACGCGCTGCATCGTCAAGGATGGCAAACCGGCAGACGCCATCGCTGCGGCCATCGAGCAGTATCACCCCAGCGTGCTGGTGGTTGGCGTCAAGCGCGCCAGCGATACGCCGGGGCCGCACGGCACAGCCTTTTTAATGCTGGCCCAGTCGCGTGTTCCGGTGCTTTGTGTGCCGCTCGACACCGCGCCAGTGGTCGCAGGGCGGGCAGTATCTATCCCGGTGGCAGTCGGGTAGTCCGGTGAACATGCAGGAGTCAGAGCTTCTGACTCGAAGGCAGACAGAGAAGCGGGGAGTGGAACTCCGGCGCCTGTCTTCATGAATCGTTTTGAGAATGGGAAAACTTGGTGCTACTTGCCGCATATGGAACTTGGTTCATCGCGAGTCCGCAGTAACAGAAGCACCCGCCAGGTGATGGCCGGCAGGCGGATTGCAGGTGTAGCCCGCCGCGAGACCGAGAATCGGGCTGGAGCAAAGGGAGATGGGACCATGCAACGTGAGGCAAGCCCCGTGCGCCACGATGGCGCCTCGGCACATCCGCTGGCAGAACTGCTGGCCTGCCCGCCAGCGGTTGGGAATCTGCTGAACGCCTCGGCACAGTGCCTCGAATTCGATGCCGGGGACACGGTCTTTCGTCAGTCTGCTGCCTGCCGCGGCATTTATGTGGTGGTCTCGGGGGTGTTTGTGCGCAAAGCGGAACGCCTGGAGTCGAGGCTGACGCTGGGTGCGGCGCGAGCGGGAGACCTGGTGGAGCTGGCGGCCGCGCTGGGCGTTGGCAGCCACACCTACACCATGACCGCGCAGACTCCCGGATCGGTTCTGCTTCTGCCTATCGAGGCGCTGCACCAGGCATTTGCTGCTTATCCGCCGCTCAGGATGCAGTTGCTGGAGGAACTGGCCCGCGAGGTTTCGCGTTCGTACACCGCTTGCTTCGCTACCCGCATGGCGGGCATCCGCCGCCGTGGAAATGGGCCTTCAGTGGCGTGAAGACTGAGCTTTCGTGACGATATTTTCTCTCCTGGGGTGGGTTGTTACTCCGGGTCGGAACTGTGAAGAGAATCCCTGCCTTGCGTCCGGGAAAAGTACGATATACTCAAGTTGTTCCCCGGAACCCGTATGGCTGGACTACATTCCCATCGCCCTCCCGAAGATTGCTTGAATTGCGAGCATCGTCATCTTCGGATGTTCTGCAATCTCACAGCCGAGGCGTTGCAGGATTATGACGGAATTGGCATCATGATGAGCCACGCCCGCGGAGCGAAATTGTTCTCAGAGGGCGACCCGGCGCGCAATGTCTTTGTGATTTGCTTTGGCCAGGTAAAAATCTCCTCCACCTCCCGCGACGGCAAAACCATGATTCTGAAGATCGCCGGGCCCGGGGATGTGATGGGGCTGAGCGCCGTGCTGGCCAATGTTCCCCATGAGGTTACCGCGGAAGCTATTGAGCCCTGCCAGGTAAAGACGGTGCGGAAGCAGGAGTTTGTTGACTTTCTCGGCCGTCACGGAATTGCCAGCATGCATGCGGCGCAGTCGCTCTCAGGCGAATACCTGACTGTCTTCCATGACGCCAAGCGGCTGGCGCTCTCAGGCTCGGCTGCGGGACGGCTGGCCAGGCTGTTGCTCGACTGGGGCCGCTCGTCCGCAAATGGCAAGCCGGAAATTCGCTTCACCATGGCTCTTACGCATGAAGAGATCGCCAACATGGCGGGTACTTCGCGCGAGACCGTCACGCGGCTTCTCAACCAGTTTCGCCGCGACCAGTGGATCACTATCAAGGGCTCAAGCCTGACGATCGTGAAGCCCGACCAGCTTGAACGCCTCACCGCCTAGAGCGAAACCAAAGTTACTGTGGCCTGTTGAGTTTTGAGCTGGGATGCGTCGACTTGCGACGTGTGACTCCCGCATTCACCAACTCCGGTTCTGCTGTAGCGCTGCTCAAGAATGGCTCATCTTCTTGTCGGATTCGCCAAAATCACTCTCAAAAGCGACGAAAAGGGGCCTTTTTCAGGGGTTTCTATTTACCATTTAGACAATGGGGCCGGCAGTGGCGCCGACTATTATGTATTGATTCTAAATGTCTTACCTCTTCGTCCGGGCCCGTGGTGGCCCCGGAAATCGCCCAATGCAGGGGGGAGGGGGGTGGGGTGCCCTTAGGTGGTACGGACCGGGCACAGCCCTGGCACATTGAACCGGATCGATAACGTATAGGTTCGCCATACCACGATTGTGCGCCTGCGGGGCTTAATTCCCGGCAAAAGCAAGGGCGGCGAACTGAAGGGGAATCGTGGCGCGGATTGAGCGACAAGGATTGGTCTGGCCGAAAAGCTCACGGAGCAGGAGGTTCGTGCTCTCCCATCATTGATGCATACGGCGGCGTCGAGGAGCACCCGGCAACAGCGGTGTTCAGAAGTACCGTCCGGATTGCGACAAACCAGCAGTTGGCAAGTCAGCGACTGCCAGCTGTGTAACCAGCGCATTAATTAGAGGGCTCCCCTGCGCTTATCGACGTACACACGCTTGAATCCGGCCTCGTTACTTCAATTCAGCGTGCGGCTGCGCGACCCTGGCGTTCATGGTCAACGATCCGTCACTGAGGCCGGAGCTTTTGACGGTCAGCTTGATGGGGCCACTCTGTCTCGACGTGCGAATCACGACGAGTGCGCGCCCCTGGAAGAGCTTGCGCCGACTGTTCCGGTAAGAAGCCGGGTCCTGTCCGTCACCGTTGCCCACAGCCGCGATCACGCCGGGTCCAGTGATCTCGAAATGAACTTCCTGGTCCGCGCGCAGATCGGGCCGACCATTCGCATCCACGGCCTCGACTGTCACAAACGAGAGGTCCTCGCCATCCGCCTGGAGAACCGTTCGATCCGCCGTCACGCGCAGCTTGGCCGCCTCTCCCGCCGTAGTGAGCACGCTCTCCGCGACAACGCGATCCCCGTGCAGGCCCTCCGCCTTCAGCATGCCCGGCACGTACGCTACAGAGAACACCGCCTTGAATTCCTGCTCGCGGCCTGTGGGCTTCTCGCCGATCAGCTTGTCATTTAGGAAAAGCCGCACCTTTTCCGCGCCGGAGTAGACCTCCACTTCGAGTTCTTTGCCTTCCTGACCCGGCCAATTCCAAGTGGGAAGGGTGGGATAAGTAGCCCACATGATCGCGATGATCTTTTTGCCCTCCGGCTCGGGCAAACGTACTGTGGCGTAGACCCGGTCACCGCCGTTCCAGATGATGTCGCGATAGTAAGACTGCGGCTTGCGGAAGCCGGTCAGATCGAGATCGCCGCAGGCCGCAGCGTGCCAGGGATAAGGATGGAAGAAAAGCTCCATCATTGCCTTCGCGCTCGGATCGGAGTTGTTCTTGGCCACGTCGGCCATCATGTCCTTTCCGTTGGCCATTCCCATGAACAATTGGTCAACCATGGCCGTCCCCGACATCATGCCTGACATCCCCTCCGCCACCTTTGCCTGTTGCGGTGTGCCGTATTGCCAGGCGCCGATGCCGGATTCGCCAAGGTAGTCCATCGCGGTCCATGTGAGGTCGCCGAGAACATACGGATTGTCTTGCGAGATCTGCCATAGCGGAAAGGCCTTCGACGGCCAGGACTCGGTGGTCAACATAATGCGCGAGGGCAACTGCTCGTGGTCCTGCTTGTAAGTGGGAAGTATGTTGTAGTTGTAGCCCGTGATATCGAGTTGCGAGAACACGGCCTGCGCGGTAGGCATGGTCGTTGTGCCCGGAAACGCCAGCGTGAGTGGGCGCGTGTTGTCGAGGGCTCGCACCTGGTCGGCAAGCTGCTTGCCAAGCGCGGCGCCGCGATCCACTTCCAGTTCGGGAATCTCATTCCCTATTCCCCAGATCACAATCGATGGATGGTTGCGGTCCCTCAGCACCATAGACGAAACATCCTGCTTCCACCATTGATCGAAATCGCTGCCGTAATCGAACTTGACCTTGTGCGCTATCCACACGTCGAACGGCTCATCGAGAACCAACAGGCCGAGGCGATCGCACGCGTCCAGAAACGCAGATGACGGCGGGTTGTGTGCCGTGCGCACCGCATTCATGCCCGCGGCCTTCAACAGTTCCACTCTGCGCTCCTCCGCGCGATCAAAGGCGGCGGCGCCGAGAGGCCCATTGTCGTGGTGAACGCTGCCGCCAGTCAGTTTGATGGGCTTACCGTTCAGCAGTAGCCCCTGCTCCGCGGACCAGGCAAGCGAGCGAATGCCGAATGGGGTGGTCACCTGGTCGATGACCTTGCCGTCTTTGCGAATTGTAGAGACGGCGCGATACAGCGTGGGCGACTCCGGCGACCAAAGCGCGGGTTTCGCCACGGTGATCTCCTGCGCGGCTTCGTCTTCCTTGTCCGGCGCGATGCTCAGCTTCGATTGCGCCCTGCCAATTTTGTTCCCTGCCATGTCCAGCAGAGTTGTCTCTAATGTCACGCTCGCGGCACCAGAGGACTCATTTGCCACCCGCGTGCGGATTGAGACATTGGCCGAAATACTCGTCGCCCCCGTCGTGGTCACAAAAACTCCCCAGTGCGCCACGCGCGTGGGATTCGTCACCACGACGCGAACATGCCTGTAGATGCCGGAACCGCTGTACCAGCGGCTGTTCGGCTGGGCCGAATTGTCGACGCGCACGGCCAGCACATTCACGCCTGCAAAATTCAGCTCCGGAGTGAGGTCGAACGTGAATGCCGTGTAGCCATAGGGATGCGTTCCCAGCATGTGTCCGTTGAGATACACGGTGGCATCGCGGTATACGCCGTCGAATTCAACGCTCACGCGCTTTCCTTTCCAATCATCGGGGGCGTGGAATGTCTTGCGGTACCAGCCGATGCCTCCGGGGAAGAACCCTCCGCCTGCGCCGCTCGGATTGTCCTTGTTAGGCTCGCTCTCGATGCTCCAATCATGGGGAAGATCTACTCCGCGCCACGACGCATCCTCAAACGATTGCGACTCTGCTCCGCTCGGATCGCCAAGGAAGAACTTCCACCCGGCGTCGGCCGCGAGTTCCTGCCTGTGTGAATTGGCATTTGCCGCGCTCATCGAGACTGGTAGGAAGCACGCGAGGATGGCAGCGAGAATGGTCAGGTTGCGAGACTGAAGATTCATGAGGACCTCTTTCTGTTGCGGACTTTGCCGGCTTTCTGCATCCTTTGCGGATGACGCGGCGCCAGGGTTTCCGGGACGCGCAATCCGAGGAGGATCACGCGGATGGTTTCACGGAACAGGAGATCGATGGGCTTGCCGTATTCCTGTTCGATTTTGTTTCCCAACGAGGCGAGACGGCGCTGTGCGCCGATCACTGCGTTGATGACGGCGTGCATCGTGAGATCCGGGTCGAGGTCGCGGCGAAGAGAGCCGTCGGCGATGCCCTCACGGATCAGATCGGAGAAAACCTGAAACCCTCCGGGATTGACTTGCGATTCCAGGGTGATAAGTCGTTCCGCCGGCCAGTCGTGAGCGTACATCGCATCGAATTGCGCCATGAAGCGGATCTTCACGGGATTGTTCACGAGTTCATCGGCCATGAAGTCGAGCAGCGCTGTAAGCCGGGCGAGCGCATTGGGCGCAGCATCGACACTCTGCTTCGCGCACCCGCTGCCCTCTCGCATCGACTCGCCCAGGAGCGCCCAGACGATATCGTCCTTGTTGGCGAAATACTGATACATAGTCGAAGGCTGGACCCCGCTGGCCGAAGTGATTTCGGCCATCGTGACGCGATCGATTCCGCGCTCATCAAACAATTTCCAGGCAGCATCGAGAATCCGGTGGCGCTGACGCTCGCGGTGAGCATGGTATGCGTTTGCCGTTTTCTGCGCTTTCTTCCGGGGCATGTCTTGGTGTCTCAATTCGCAACAGTATATCAAATTCGAAATGATGTTTCGAATTTATATCTAAGCGCCTGTCGGCGTCAAAACAAGAATCTTCGAAGGAAATGGTGACGAAAGGTCGGTTAGGATCCGGCGACTTTCCGCAGCCTGGACCTTTGGTCAACAGAAGACCAAAGGACGCATTGAGCGCGTCTTAGTGATGCTGGCAACGGTTAGTCCTCGAAAACGCCGATGTCGCAGGAAATCGCCAGTTCGCGAGTCGTGGCCAAGCTGGCAGTTATTCGCGGATTTGCGACATGCACCGAGGGCCGCGCTCAGGAATGTGCGGCCAATTTGTCTTCGTCATGCGGCGCCGACTCGGAAACAGGTTCGCGCAAGGTGAGCACCGGGCAGCGCGCGTGGGCCAGGACCCGGTAGATGGTGCGGTCGCGGGCTAGATTCTGAAATCCGGACCGTTGCGTGGCGCCCAGGACGATGAGACTGGCCTGAAGTTCCACCGAGGCGGCCAGAATCTCGATGGACGCGTTGCCATGGGCCACGCGGGGCTCGACCGTTCCGCAGCAGTTGGAATATGTGGCTCCGGTTTCGGCGGCTAAAATGCGCAGTTCGTGCATGGCAGTGGAGTCAATGCCCGTCGGCAGGCCCTTCTGCTCCATCTCATCCATAGGAGGCAACACATGAAGCAGAACCAGTTTTGCCTTCTGACTGGCCGCTATCTGGCAGGCAAGGGCTGCGCTCGGGCGGGAGGCCTCTCTAAGTGTGGTGGCGTGCAGAACGACCTTTTGCTGGCCGTCGCTTGCCACTGGGAGATGAGCCTCGGGTCCCACGGTGATGACCGGGAGATTTACCGAGCGCAGCACTTGCTCAGCCACGGAACCTAGGAGCAACTTACTTACCTTGCTCCGGCTCCGGGTGCCGACAAGGATACGGTCTGCCTGAAATTGCCGGACCGAGGCGGCGATCTGCTGGGCGGCATTGCCTTCCCGCACGAGGGCGTCACAGGTAATGCCTCGTTCGCGCGCCAGGGCACACCATGGCTCCAGCGTTTTGGCGGCGAAGTCCAGTGCGCCCGAGGGGTCGTAATACGGCATCCCCACGGCATCGACTGCCATGGCTGCACCAGTTGCCAGGACATGCAGAATAATGAGCCGCGCAGCCGTTTCACTGGCCTGCCGGAAGGCGAACGGCATTAGCCGGTCCAAGTCGCTGAGATCTGTGGCGACCAGGATTACGGAAGGATGAGTCCATCGTTCCGTGCCTGCATCCGGCATTATGCACCTCGCACCGGAAAGCGTGCCACCGAAACGGCCCGGCAGATGTGCCATGGCGCACCCAAACTAGTGATTTGGATCACATTTCCGGGCTTGAAAACCGGTCGCGTTGCCAGCCCCATTCGCGTGGCAATTTCACGACATGTGAGTAAAGGGATGATCGGCAAGCCTGCGGGGCAACGGCGGAGGGACCAGACCCGCCGTCGAGGCGCTCATCACTTCAGTGAACGCCTTGCGGAAGGATGTCATCTCGTCTGGCGTACCCACGGTAACGCGCAGGCAGGTGGGCCAGGCCGGCCAGATGCGCCCGACAAACATGTCTTTCGCTGCAAGCGCTGCCTGCACTTCTTTTCCCGGGCGTCGCACATCGAGCATGAAGCAGTTGCTGTCAGATGGCGTGGCCGTATAGCCTTCGGTTTTCAGCCATGCCAAAGTGTCGCGGCGAATGTCGCCGATGATCTTTTTGCGCTTAGTCACCAAATCCGAATCCAGCAGACTGGCTTTGGCTGCGACCACGGCGGTGATAGGGAGCGAGTTTTCTCCGCCCGCCGACGTCAATTTGCCCAGCAGGTCGGGACGCCCCACAGCGAAGCCCATGCGGATACCGGCCATTCCGTAAAGCTTGGAGAACGTACGCAGTACGATCACATCCTTGCCATCCTTCACAAAGTCCAGCGAAGGCGCGGCATCGGAGAGGTGGATGTACGCCTCGTCGATCAGCAGGATGGTGCCCTTGGGCGCATTGGCCACCGCGTATTCAATGTCGGCGCGAGGAGTCACTGTGCCGGTGGGGTTGTTGGGATTGCAGATGTAGATCACGCCGGGATTTGAAGCAGCGGCGAGCATGGCCTTGATGTCGTGTGTGGCCGCGCCCCTGGGGTCGGCCAGCGGCACTTTGAGAATGGGCGCACCAGAGACTTTGGCAGCCCACATCGGCGCTTCATAGCCAGGGTCGGCGATCACCAGCGGCTTGTCCTTGCTGGTGAAGGCCAGAACTGTATAGTGCAGCGGCTCAGAGGAACCGGCAAAAGGCGCCACCGACTCCGGATTCAAGCCTTCGAGCCTGGCAAATGTCTCCGCCAGCTCCTCCTGCATGTTGAACAAATACCGCCCGCCGCGGGGAATGATGCTGGCAATCGCCTGGCGCGCCGCTTCACAGGGTCCGAGCGGATTTTCATTGGCATCGATGTGTATGCCGACATTGGGGTCGGCAAACTTGGGACGGTCGGCCAGAGCGAGGCGCGCTTCAGTGAGGATGGGAAGGCCAGCCAGGGCAGAGGCGCCAGCGGCGTAACGGAAGAAAGTGCGGCGCGAGAATTCACTACAGGCTGCGGGGTCTTCAGACGGATGCATCGGCACGGCTCCTTGCGGTGGGAATGGGCAGTACAGGGTGCTCCTCAGGATGCAGAAGAACGGGGGACAAAAGGGAGTCAGGTAGTTGGATGAAGGGGAAGAGCGGCTCCATATCTCAAGTTATCCCTCAAAGACCATGAAGACAAGGGCGAAATGCGCACCCGCCTTTTGCCGACTTGGTCAAAGTTTGCTCGGCTCGTTGTGGCGGTGGGATACCGCGCAGAGCAAGGCTGTGCAGCGCAGAAATAAGTGGTAGGCGGCTTTTGCAGGAGGCCCGGCATATTGGCTGCCAAGCCATTTTTCGTGGTGATCGGGGCGATGTTGCAAGGAGAGCAAGATGTGGTAGACTTCCGTCCGGTAAACGTTTCCTCGTTGCGAGCGCAGCCTAGTCAGGGAATCTTCCGGTTTGACTGCTGGCCCGATGTCCGATTGTTCTTTTCTGCTGCACAGCCCACCGCTTGACATGCTGTGCAGTAAACCCATTTACTTAGGGGCGAACGTCCTCATGCTTTATGGACGAAATGGCTCCTAACCAGGTGACATAATGCTCGGATTGGTCCCAGTCTCCGCCACCGCCGGTTCATTTTCTCAACTGACGGCTTTGCTGGCTTTCAGCGCTGCCCCGCTCGCACACCTCAGGGCGCTCGATATTGCAGTCATCGCCACCTACTTCGTGATGGTGATCTGGATCGGCTTCTACCTCAAGGGCAGGTCCAACACCAGCGAAGAGTTCTTTATGGCCGGCCGTGAAATGACCGCCTGGATCGCGGGTCTAAGTTTTGTTTCGGCCAATCTTGGCTCATTGGAATTGATGGGCTGGGCCGGCTCGGCATACCAATACGGCATCCTGGCCACACACTGGTATTGGATCGGCGCCATCCCCGCGATGATCTTTCTCGGCCTGGTGATGATGCCTTTCTACTATGTTTGCAAGACGCATTCGGTCCCCGGCTATCTGGATCTGCGCTACGGCGGGGCGGCCCGCAGCGTGGCCGCATTCTCCTTTGCCACCGAGATGATCCTCATGAGCGGCGTGAACATGTTCGCCATGGCAGTGGTCATGAAGGTGGTACTGGGCTGGGATATCAGCTTCAGTATCTTCGTTTCGTCGATTGCGGTGGCGATATACGTCGGCTTGGGCGGCCTGCGCTCGGCCATCTTCAATGAGGTGCTGCAATTTGTGCTCATCTGGGGCGGCGCGCTGCTGGTTCCCATCCTCGGCATGATTCAGGCCGGCGGCGTCGGTGGCCTGAAGAGGCAAATTATGGCCAACATGCAGTCGGTAACCGGCGTGCATGGAGACAGCTACTTTCACCTGTGGCGCGACACGGGCAGTTTTGCAGCTAATCCCATGGGCGTGCACTGGACCGGCATCGTCTTCGGCCTCGGTTTCGTCATCAGCTTCGGTTACTGGACCACTGATTTTCTCGTCGTCCAGCGCGTGCTGGCGGCTCACAATCTGCGTGCCGCGCGAATGGCTCCAATAATCGCCTCATTCTTCAAAATGGCTGTGCCCTTCATCGTCATCCTGCCTGGCCTGCTGGGCCTTGTGCTGTTGCAGAATCCTGATGGCAGCCGCCGCCAGCTTGTGGGTGAGGACGTGGTCGCCGCCTGCACCGTTTCTTCGGCAAGTGGCCAGATTGAGAATTCGACAGCCTGCTCGGCCGCGATGGCCAAAACCTCTCTGCCCGCCGATTACCAGCAAAAGGTGCTCTCTGCCGCGCCTGACGCGGAGTTGCACAGCTATAACCAGGCTCTCCCGCTGATGATGGTGCGTTACCTGGGCCCTGGCCTCCTCGGCCTCGGCATCACCGCCCTCATCGCCGGTTTCATGAGCGGTATGGCCGGCAACGTCAGCGCCTTCTCAACTGTGTGGACCTACGACATCTACAAACCGCTCATCAACAAGAAGGGCACCGACAGCCACTATGTGCTGGTGGGGCGTCTCTCGATTTTGATTGGCGTCGGAGTGTCCATCGGTGCGGCCTACCTGGTGATGCACGCGCACGGCATCATGGACTACGTCCAGGCGCTCTTCAGCATCTTTGTCGCGCCGCTTTTGGCCACCATTCTTTTTGGCATGTTCTGGAAGCGCGCTACGAAGTGGGCAGGCTTTCTGGGGCTGCTGCTCGGCATTATTTTTTCGGCAAGCTTGTTCATGTGGGTCAAGCTGGTTCCCTCCGCATTGGCCAATGTGGCGCTTTCGCCCGACGCCAAGCCAATGGCGGAGAATGTCTTTCGAGCACTCTGGGCATTCGTCTTTTCCGCCATCATCGTGGTCGTTGTGAGCCTGTTAACCAAGCCCCGGCCAGTGGCTGAACTCGAAGGCCTCGTTTATGGCGCCACCAAGCTGCCCACCAAGGAGCCGGTTCCGTTCTACAAGAATGAATACGCATGGGCGATTCTGGTGGCGATCATCTTTATAGCCCTCAACATTATGTTCTGGTAACGACTTGTTCGGTAGCGAGCAGAGACTCTGCCGGGAGGCGAGAGGAAGGGATAAAGACAAATGCATGGTTCCGGAATCCCAATTTGGTTCTTCATCGGAGTACTGCTGGTTATTTACGGCGGAATGATCTTCGGTTATGGCGTTTTTGAGTGGGCTACCGGTAGCTATCCGGTGGCTGTGCAGTTGACCAATCTGCATACGCCCGTCTGGTGGGGCGGTGTGCTGTTTCTTCTCGGAGTGTTCTACGTCCTCAAGTTCCGCCCGGCGCGCAGCAGCAAGTGAGTATTGCACTGGGTGCATTGAGCCCTTGGAGAAGCGATGTTTGAAAGTACGCGTTTAGCCGTCCTGGCGCGAGCAGTCAAACCCGATCCGTGTCGCGGAAGTTCCGGAATGATGACGGCCATTCCGGCTCCGGCGCGGACACTCGAGCCGTGCAAACAGTAATCAATAGAGGAGCAAAGAACATGGCAGCGCAACGAACAATGACCTTTGGTGTGGTGGTGGGCAACCGTGGCTTTTTCCCGGATCACCTGGCCAAGACCGGCCGTGAAGAAATCATCGCCGTTCTTGAGGCCGCGGGAGCAAGGGCGGTAGTGTTGAGCCCCGAGGAATCGAAGCATGGCGCAGTGGAGACATATGCAGAGTCGCAGCGTTGCGCTGAACTCTTCAAGAAGCACGCCGAGGAGATCGACGGCATTATCATCACGCTGCCGAATTTTGGCGAGGAACGCGGCATTGTGGATGCCATCCGGCTTTCCGGGCTCAAGGTCCCGGTGCTGGTGCAGGCCACGCCCGACCGCTCCGATGCCATGACCATCGCCACTCGCCGCGACAGCTTTTGCGGCAAGATGAGCGCGTGTAACAACCTGATGCAGTACGGCATCCCTTACTCACTGACTACGCTGCACACGGAGAGCCTGAATTCGACTGAATTCAAGTCTGACCTGGAGTGGTTCTCGGCGGTCTGCCGCATTGTGAAGGGCCTCAAGAATCTGCGAATCGGCGCCATCGGCGCGCGGCCCACCGCTTTCAATACCGTGCGCTACTCCGAACGCATCTTCGAGACCAGCGGCATCACCATTGAGACCATTGACCTGTCTGAGATATTCGGCCGCATCAATCGCATGAAGGACACCGATGATGCTGCCCAGGCCAAGTTTGCGGCCATCAAGGCTTACGTCAGCACCACCGGCATTGCCGACGCGGCTTTGCTGAAGATGGCCAAGCTGGGTGCGGTTATCGATGGCTGGATGAAGCAGGTCCACGTAACCGTCAGCGCCGTGCAGTGCTGGACCTCGATGGAAGAGTTCTTCGGCGTGGTGCCTTGCACGATCATGAGCATGATGAGCAACGATCTCATTCCTTCAGCGTGCGAAGTGGACGTGCCCGGAACGCTCAGCATGTATATGCTGGCCCTGGCCAGCCAGACGCCGAGTGCGTTGCTCGACTGGAACAATAATTACGGCAATCATCCGGACAAATGCGTCTGCTTTCACTGCTCCAACCTGCCAAAGCACTTCTTCAAAGATGTCCGCATGGACTACCAGGAAATTATCGCCGGCACGGTAGGCAAGGAGAATACTTTCGGCACCTGCGTGGGCCGCGTCAAGGCGGGCGCCATGACGTTTGCACGTTACTCCACCGATGACCGCCGCGGAGTAGTGCGTGGCTACACCGGGGCAGGGCGCTTTACTGAGGATCCGCTGGAAACATTTGGCGGTGCGGGCGTGGTCGAGATTCCGCAATTACAGAAGCTGCTCAAATACATTTGCCGCGAGGGGTTCGAACATCACGTTGCCGCCAACTTCAGCGATGTATCGAAAGCGGTGCATGAAGCTGCGCGCTACCTTGGCTGGGAGAGTCACTATCATCCTGCACTCGACGAGTAGACTTGAGACGTGAATCCATCGGGCGTTGACGAACACAGTCAGCGCCCGATACTCATTTGCTTTTGTTTTTAAGAGGGAAGCGCAATCATGAGTAGAAGAATTGGGAAGAGCCTGGTAGCCGGCGGAAAAACGCTGGTGACAGAAGCTGCATGGAATGCAGAGTTGGACGCAAAGCACGAAAAACTGGTGGAGTGGCTGCGGGCTCAGAAGCTTGCCGGCGTCCTCATCCGCCGCAATGAGAATATTGCGTGGCTTACGGGCGGCGCGGTTGAGGAGCGAGTGAACTCGGCCTGCGAGACCGCCGTCGTATCGCTGCTGGTCACTGCTGCAGGCAAGCGTTATTACCTGACTACGGAGAATGAAGCGCCGCGGGCCCACGACGAAGAATTTGCCGCATTGGACTTTGAGCCGGTGCTGTTTCCCTGGTGGGCGGACGATACCGCGGCCGCGGCTGCCAAGCTGGCCGGCGGGCCGCTCGGCTCCGACACTCCAGGTACGGACCTGACGACGTTGAGTCTCTATCCGTTGCGCGCCGCTTTGAGCGAGCCGGAGATTGCGCGTTATCGCTGGCTGGGCGCGGAAGTGACGGCAGCCACGGTTGAAGCGATTCACCAAGTTGAACCCGGACTCAGCGAATACGATCTTGAGGCCATGACTGCTGCCGGTTTGCTGCGCCGCGGCATTCTGCCCTCGGTCTATCTCTACGCAGTCGATGAGCGCATCCTCAAATACAAGCACGCCGCAGCGCGGGGCAAACGGTTGAAGCAGTACGGCATGTTGAATCTCTGCGCGCGCAAATGGGGGCTGGTCATCTCCATCACTCGCTTCGTTCATTTCGGCGCCTTGCCGGCTGATCTCGCTGCACGCTTTCATTCTGCAGCACAGGTCAACGCGGCGTTGCTGGATGCGACCAGGACAGGCGCGACTTCGGCAGAATTGTTCCGCGTATGCCAGGCGGCTTACGCAGCCGAGGGATTTCCCGGCGAAGAGCGATTCCACCATCAGGGCGGGCCTACCGGCTACAGCGAGCGCGAGTGGGTGGCTACGCCAAATGGGGCAGAAGTTGTGGTCAACAACCAGGCCTTTGCATGGAACCCCAGCATCCGCGGCGGCAAAGCGGAGGACACCGTGATTCTGAGGGATGGCAAGATCGAGTGGCTTACCGCTACGCCGGAGCTGCCTGTAATTCATGCCATCGCAAACGGTCACGCATATCCTGCCGCGGGAGTGCTGGTGCGCTGAGCGACAGCAGTCAGCGGAGCCAATTCTCTCCGCTTTTCCAACGAAGGATTCAACCGGTTCACTGTGAAGAGGCATGATGAAAGCTCTGGTGCTGGAGGAAAAACTTAACCTGTCGTTACGCGAGATCGATCTGCCACTGGAAATGGGACCGCACGATGTGCGCGTGAGAATTGCGCGGGTAGGAATCTGCGGCAGCGATGTGCACTATTACACGCATGGAGGCATCGGTCCTTACATAGTGAAGAAGCCGATGGTGCTGGGCCACGAGTGCGCAGGCGTCGTCGTTGCCGTGGGCAGCGAAGTGCGGGAGTTTGCGCCCGGCGATCGCGTGTGCATGGAGCCGGGTATTCCCGACCTTTCTTCACGGGCCAGCCGGGAAGGTCATTACAATCTCGATCCTGCGGTGCGCTTCTGGGCAACACCTCCTATCCATGGCTGCCTTTGTACTGAAGTGGTCCATCCGGCAGCCTTCACTTTCAAGCTGCCCAGCCACGTTTCGCTGGCCGAGGGCGCGATGGTGGAGCCGTTCGCGGTGGGGATGCACGCGGCCACCAAGGCCGGGATCAAGCCGGGCGCCACGGCGGTGGTGTTGGGCGCCGGACCAATCGGCACCATGGTTGCGTTGTCCGCGCTGGCTGCAGGCGCGGGCCAGGTGATCATTTCCGACCTAGCCGCGGAGAAGCTGGCCATCGCTGGTCAGTATGCGGGAATTCGTCCCTTCAATATCCGCAATGGCTCGTTGGTAGACTATGTGGCTGAACTCACCGGCGGCTGGGGCGCGGACGTGGTATTTGAAGCCAGCGGCAGCACGCGCGCCTACGATAAGATATTCGACTTGCTGGCGTCGGCCGGTACCCTGGTGCTGGTGGGACTGCCTCTGGAGCCGGTGGCATTCGATGTGGTGGCCGCACAGGCAAAGGAAGCTCGCGTAGAAACCATCTTCCGCTATGCCAATGTTTACCCCAAGGCAGTCGCACTGCTGGCTTCGGGGAAGGTGGATTTGAAACCACTTCTCTCGGCTACTTTTCCTTTTGAACAGAGCGTCGCCGCCTTTGAGCGGGCAGCGGAAGGCCGCCCCACGGACGTGAAACTGCAAATCGTAGTTGAGGAATCCGCCGCGTGAGCGTTCCCGGCCCGGAAGTTTCTGAGAGAGAGGTAAGCCAGGAAGGCCGTTTCGTCCTGGGGATGCCCCTGGCGCTTCTGGGCGGCTATATTGCCATCGTCTTCTGCATGACGGGTGACGGCATCGAGCAGGCGTTCCTGTCGAAGTACCTGGTCAACCTGGGCTTCACCGCCGGCGATGCTGCGCTGGTGTTTACCGTTTACGGCGCGAGCGCCGCGCTCTCCAGTTGGCTCTCCGGCGTTCTGGCTGAGGTCTTTCTGCCGCGCCGCATCATGTTGCTGGGGGTCGCATGGTGGCTTGTGTTCCACGCGCTCTTTCTTGGCTTTGGCCTGACCCACCCAAACCTGGCCCTGACGCTGATCTTCTACGGCATCCGTGGCTTTGCGTATCCCCTGTTCTTCTACGGATTCTTTGTATGGGTGGTGCAACAGAGCCGCCCGCATGAGCTTGCCTCGGCCATCGGCTGGACGTGGGGCATGTTCACCATCGGCTACGGCATTGTCGGTTCCTATCTGCCCAGCTTTACCATCCCCTGGATCGGGTACATGGGCACCCTGTGGATGTCGATGGCCTGGGTGCTCGTCGGCGGGTTGCTCATTTTCTTCTTCACCCGTGGCGTTCCGCAAGTGCCGCGCGACCATGTTTTGCGCGGTGAACCCGAATCCAGCAAACTCGCTGAGATCGGGAAATGCGTTACGCTGATCTTCAACAACCGCAACATTGCCCTGGCGCTTATCACGCGTATCATTTGCAACCTGTCGCTGTTCGGCTTTCCAGTCATCATGCCGTTGCTTTATACCTCGTCGCGTGTCGGCTTCAGCGTGCCGCAGTGGCTGCGCATCTGGGGAACCTTCTTCCTGGTCCAACCCATCACCAACGTTTGCTGGGGGCTCGTCGGCGACCGGATCGGATGGATGCGCCAAATGCGTTGGGTCGGCTTTGTCGGCTGTGGTACTGCGACGCTGCTCTTCTACTGGATACCGCTCAGGTTTCCTCACAACACGCTGGCAGCCACCGTGGCCGCTTTGTTCTTCGCGCTGACGATCACTTCGTTCGTGCCTATGGGAGCGATATTTCCAACCATGGAGCCGAAGCACAAGGGCGCCGCGGTCTCAGTGCAGAACCTGGGCGGCGGCCTGGCCAACTTTGGTGGTCCGGTGCTTGCCACGATCATTCTTCCCATCTGGGGAATTGGCGGCGTGGTCGTGGTCTACGGCGTTCTCTACTACCTGGCCGCAGTACTCACATTGTTCATTCACGTCGATCAGCCGAAGAATGTCTCGGCTGCCTCGTTGGCAACGCATTAATGTGAGCGGTTTGGAATTGGCGCGTGGTCTCTGGATTAGAACAGTTGGGTAGAAAAATGCTCTAATCCACCGCATCCACAGGCTGCAATGTCAGGCGCGCCGTCAGCACTACCAGAGCGATCCAAAGAGCGTCGGCGCCGAGCAGGTGTGCCACCTGCAGCCAAACTGGAGCCAGAAGGAAGACGTCGAGCACGCCCAGAATATATTGCGCGGCCAGCAGAAGCAGCACCAGGGCAGAGAGTCCGCGATTGTCCCAGTGTGCAGTGCGCTGCGCGGCGCGCACCAGCAACCAGATCAAAAAGATGCTGGCTACGAACGCAACGGTTGGATGCGCCCAGCGCCACCGCACAAGCCAGCCGCTGGTGGATGAAAAATCCTGTGCAAGTGCCGCGCCCAGCGAAGTGGAAGGAAAGAGTGTGTCGCCCAGCGCGGCCAGAGAGCCGGTGACGCCTACGACCATCACAACGACAATGGCGGCCACGGCACCCAGCGGCGCAACCAGCCGGATGCTACCGCGCAGGTACCCCTGCCGCCGACTGAGCAGATGCGCGGTCAGCGTGAGCGCGGCGAGCAGCAGGAGCGTGTTGGCGAGGTGCAGCGCAAGGTAGGCCGGGCGTAGCGGCGAGTGGCTCTGGGCCGTCAATCCCAGCTTCACCAGCAGCGCGCCGAGGATCGCCTCAACCAGCGTGAATGCTACGGACGCGACAGCAGCCGCGCGCGCCAAGTGGCCGCGTTCCGTGCGTGCAAAGGTCCACACCAGCAGGGCCACGGCGGAGAAGAACGAGAGTGCGCTGGTGATGCGGTGGGTGAACTCGATGATGGTGTCCAGGCGCGCCGAGTGCTGCAGCACCGTGCCGTTGCACAACGGCCAATGGTCGCCGCACCCTGCGCCTGATCCGGTGGCGCGCACCAGCGTACCCCAAAGAATCACGGCAACAAAGTAAAGCAACACCCCCCATGAAAAGCGGCGCAGTGCGGGCGAGGGCAGGCGTTGCAAGCGCACTGAAGCAGCGGCAGCAGGCATCAATGAAGACTCCGTATCGAACCTTTCAGTGTAGAACAGAGACGATTACCTCGGCGCAGCGCTTACTCCTTCAGCAGCCGCACCACGTGATTCACAATCATCAGGTCCTCAGCGGGCGGAATCACGCGAACGGTTACTGGTGAGTTCTCAGCCGAGATCACAGCTTCGCCGCGAACGTTGTTGCGCTTCGCATCGAGCACGATGCCCAGGGCCTCGAGTCCAGTGCAGATTTCAGCGCGCGAAGCAATGTCGTTCTCGCCGATGCCGCCGGTGAACACCAGCATATCGAGCCCATTCAACTCGGCTACAAAGCTGCCGATCCATTTCTGAATCGTCCAAACGAATTTATCGACGGCCAGGCGCGCTTTGGCGTTGCCATCCTTGATTGCGTCGCGAAGATCGCGCATGTCGTTCGAGAGCTCGCTCACACCCAGCAAACCGGCTCTTTTGCTGGCCACCACTTCCAACTGGTCGGCCGCTGCAGTGGCGTTTTCGGCCGTCTCGGCAATCTTGCGCAAAATAAACAGAAGCACACCCGGGTCGATATCGCCGGTGCGCGTGCCGCTGATGATGCCGCCGGTGGGGGTCAGGCCCATCGATGTATCGAGGCACCGCCCATTCCTGATCGCGGAGATTGATGCACCGTTGCCCAGGTGAGCCACGATCAGTTTCTCCGGCACATGTGGCTGCAGCTGGTAAACGATGGACTCGTAAGAGATGCCGTGGGCGCCATAGCGTCGCACGCCCATTGCGGAATATTCCGCGGGAATGGGCATGTGCTTTGCTACTTCAGGCATAGTGCGATGGAAGTAGGTATCAAGGATTACAAAGTTGGGAATGCCGGGAAACAGCCTTAGGGCCTCGCGCATGATGTAGACAGCGATGGGCGTATGCAGAGGCGCAAAGGCCGTATAGCTTTCCATCTCGTCGATCAATGCGGGCGTGATGCGCTGATTCTCGAGCACTGTTGGCCCGCCGGCAACCATGCGATGGCCGATGGCCGCGGGAGCAGGGAAATCGGCCGAGTGGAGTGCATCGGCTACGAGAGCAAAAGCAACGGCGCGGGTGGGCAACGCCGGTGTTTGATCGACGAGTTTCTTGCCCGCTGCATCCTTGATCCAGAACTTGCCCAGATCGGTGCCGATGCCGTCGACCGCTCCCTCGTGGAGCTTGCGCCGCTCGCCGTTGGCGGCTTCATAGATTGAAAATTTGATGGATGATGAGCCGCTGTTCAAAACCAATACTGGCAAAGATGACATGAAATAAAACCTCGATAGGTTGGGGCTGAATGAATCAGCGGGTTAGGTGCTCTGCGGTCATCGCCGCGGAGCAGTGCGAAATTGAGGCGGCCTAGTCTTTTGGCCAGCGCCAATCCTTCACTTCAGGCAAGTCGTCTCCGTTCTCCGCCACATACAAACGGTGGCGCTGTATGGCCTCGGAATACCACTGCTCGGCTGCGCCCACTTGTGCAGCGAGGCGAGGCACGCGCTTGATGGCGTCGAGCGCCAACTGGAAACGGTCGATGTTGTTAAGCACGCACATGTCAAAGGGCGTGGTTGTGGTGCCCTCTTCTTTGTAGCCGCGCACGTGAATGTTGTCGTGGTTGTGCCGCCGGTAAGTGAGGCGGTGGATCAGCCACGGATAGCCATGGAACGCGAAGACGACAGGAATGCCCACAGGGAAGAGTCGGTCGAAGTCCTCGTCGGGCAACCCATGTGGATGCTCGGATTGAGGCTGGAGCGCCATCAGATCCACGATATTCACCACGCGGATGCGCAGGTCCGGAATCCTGGCGCGCAACAGCGTTACAGCGGCCAGCGTCTCCAGCGTGGGCACATCGCCTGAGCAAGCCAACACCACATCGGGCGAACCTTCATCGTTGGAGGCCCAATTCCACGCGCCAATCCCGGTGGTGCAGTGGGCGATGGCCTCGTCCATGGTGAGCCATTGCGGCGCTGGCTGTTTGCCGGCCACAATCAGATTGATGTAGTTCTTGCTGCGCAGGCAGTGGTCGGCCACGGAGAGCAGTGTGTTTGCGTCGGGTGGGAGATAGACGCGCACTACGTCAGCCTTCTTATTGACCAGGTGATCGATAAAGCCGGGGTCCTGGTGGCTGAATCCGTTATGGTCCTGCCGCCACACCAGCGAACTGAGCAGGTAATTAAGCGAGGCGATGGGCTTGCGCCAGGGAATCTGCCGGGTCACTTTGAGCCACTTTGCATGCTGGTTCACCATCGAATCCACAATGTGGATGAAGGCCTCATAGCAAGAAAAGAAGCCATGGCGCCCGGTGAGCAGATAGCCCTCAAGCCAGCCCTCGCACATGTGCTCGCTGAGAATCTCCATTACACGCCCGGTCTCTGAGAGGTCCTCGTCCACGGGCAACGTCTCGGCCATCCAGGCCTTGCCGGTCCCCGTTATCACGTCGCCGAGGCGGTTGGATGCCGTCTCATCCGGCCCAAAGACACGAAAATTCTTCTGCTCCTTGTTGGCCTCCATCACGGCATGGAGCAGTTGGCCCAAAACGCGCGTGGATTCGACATCGGCTTGGCCACGGCCATCGATTTTCACCGCGAAGTCGCGGAAGTTTGGCACTCGCAGCGGTTGCAGCAGCAGGCCGCCGTTGGCGTGGGCATTCATGCCCATGCGCCGCCGGCCCTTGGGCGCCAACTCGGCCAGCTCCGCACGGAATGCGCCTTTCTCGTCGAACAGTTCGTCGGGCTTGTAGCTGCGCATCCAGTCTTCAAGCAGGCGCAGATGGTCGGGCTTCTCGCGGAGTTCGGAGAAGGGAACCTGGTGTGCGCGCCAAGTGTTTTCCACGGGCTTGCCGTCTACAAACTTCGGCCCGGTCCAGCCCTTAGGCGTGCGCATGATCAGCATGGGCCATGCCGGCCGCTCGGTGGCACCCTCTTCGCGTGCAGCCTTCTGGATGGCGGCAATGCGGTCGAGCATGGTCTCGAATACTGTGGCGGCCTGTTGGTGCAGCACGGTCGAATCATTACCCTCAAGAGTGAATGGTTCGTATCCGTAACCGCGCATCAGATCTTCAAGTTCTGCATGAGGTATTCGCGCCAAAACTGTAGGATTGGCGATCTTGTAGCCATTCAGATGCAGGATAGGCAGCACCGCGCCATCGGTGGCTGGGTTGAGAAATTTGTTGGAGTGCCAACTGGTGGCCAAGGGGCCTGTTTCGGCTTCGCCATCGCCCACCACGCAAGCCACAATCAGGTCAGGATTGTCGAAGGCCGCTCCGTACGCATGGACCAGCGAATAGCCCAGTTCGCCGCCTTCGTGGATGGAGCCCGGAGTCTCAGGCGCAACGTGGCTGGGGATTCCATAGGGCCAGCTGAACTGGCGGAACAAGCGCTTGATCCCGTCTTTGTTCTGCTCAATATGGGGATAGATCTCGGTGTACGATCCCTCGAGATAAGTGTTTGCCACAATCCCCGGCCCGCCATGCCCCGGGCCAATGACGTAAATCATGTTCAGATTGCGCTCACGGATCAGCCGGTTCCAGTGCACATAAAGAAAATTGAGTCCCGGCGTGGTGCCCCAATGGCCCAGTAGCCGCGGCTTCACGTCGTCCAGCGTAAGAGGACGTTCCAGCAGCGGATTGTCCTTGAGGTAAATCTGGCCAACTGAGAGATAATTGGCGGCCCGCCAGTAGGCGTCCATCTTCGCCAACAATTCCGGGCTCAGAGGATCGTGACTCGTCGCTTCGCTCATGTTGCACCTCGCAAAGGGGAAATTGCGTGCCACTCAAGGCTAGCAGCCAAAGGTTACAGCCAGGGGTGATTGGAGTCACGTAAGAGTGAAACTTGGCCTCGCTAAGTGAGGCAAGTAGCGCCGTTTGCGCCATCATCGTGACCCGGAGGCTTGGGCCACAATTGCCTTGCACTTTCTTTATAAAATCTTTACCTTTTCATTATCTCAGTCGAGATGTTCGCTCGCTACCTGCCACAAACCAAGCTTTTTCGCAGAACGTCAGAATCGGTCAAAGGGGGAAGGTGTATCCATGAACCGTCTGGATTGGCTTGCGCAAATGCTGTTAGCCGGCATATTCCTCTACGCAGGACTCAGCAAGATTCTTGCATTTCGGCGTCAGCCGACAGGACATGCCGGGCCCAGTCTTAGATGTGTTGAACTGCCGCGTGCGGGGGCATTTGCCATAGGCTTGCTGGAGATTGCGGGAGCACTTGGTTTGCTGGTGCCGGTTCGCTACTGGCAACCTGATGTTCTTCCGCTGTTGGCTGCAGCAGGACTAGCGCTGCTGATGGCGGTCGCTTTCGTCTATCACGTGCGCCGCAAGGAGCCGACAGATCCAATCGTGGGGTTGTTTCTGCTGGCGCTCTTTGTAATTGTCGGCCGCTTGTAGCAGAGCCGGCGAAGTACCGTTCCCTGAGCCTATATGCGCCTTCGCCGCACGCGGAGCTGGAGCCGGCCTAAAAATAGCGCTTGAGCTTGAGGATTTGCGACTCGAAGCCATACCAGAGGGCAGTGGCAAGCACAGTAGAGGCCGCCAGGCGGAAGGCTACCACTGCGACATTGCCAGCTATACCGTAGTGATCCATGCGCAGATCGAACCACCCAAAATAGATGAAGACCGTGATGTGAATCATGTAAAGGCCATAGCTGATACGGCCATAGAAGGCCAGTGGTCCGCGGCGCAGTATAGCGTTCACCGGGTTGCGCGCGCCTGTGGAGGCAATAGCCGCCAGCACCGCACCGGCGAAGCCGAGCGCGAGGGCGGAATCGAGAAATGCGGTTCCACCAGCCACGGTGGCCGCCGCAGCAATGCCCACCACCAGGCTTCCCACGCCAATCCATAACCAGATGCGCCGGGCCAAAGGAATTGTGTAGATACCCAGCGCCATAAGGCTGCCCAGGGCGATGCCGTCCAGGTGAATCAGTGTATGAGTGGGTGTGATCCAGGCGTGTTGGCCGAGGCGGAGCAGGGGGGAGCAGACCAGCGCCATAGTCAGCAGGAGGGCCAAGAGCCAGGGGCGGCGCAAGAAACGCACCGCAGGTGCCCAGAAGAAGTAGTATTGCTCCTCGATGGCCAGAGCCCAGGTGGGTCCGATCGCCGGCGGCAGGGTGAGGTGAAAGAGGTTCTGGACGAAGAAGATGTAAGCGAGCCAGGGAGCGGCTTTGATGGCCTCCAGCACGGTTGGACCGATGAACCACGGGGCGTTCAGGTAGACAAACGCCAGCACCAGCACATACAGGGGCCAGATGCGCAGTACCCTGCGCGCGTGGAAGGTGTGCAGGTAGTGCGGCTTGTCCAGCGTACCCAGCAGAATGGAAGTAATCAGAAACCCGCTCAAGACAAAAAAGACAATTACGCCCGCCCATCCCCACAGGCTGGCGGAGAAGAGCCACGTTCCCTGGAGCCGCGGATGGCAGTGATAGAGAACGACCCACAGAATCGCAAGCCCGCGCAGACCGTCCAGTTCCGGCAGGTAGTTGGGCAGCCAGGTTGGGCGTTGAATAGGCAAGGAAGTGTGTGCGCAGGTCAGCGAGTCAGCGCTGAAATCATCCCGCCGCCAGCTGCTTGGCCCTCTCCGTGGCGCGCATCACGGCCTTGATGAGCGTGACGCGCAGGCCACCTTCCTCAAGCTCGAGAATGCCGTCGATCGTGCACCCCGCGGGGGTGGTCACGGCGTCCTTCAAAAGCGCCGGATGGTAGCCGGTGTCGAGCACCATCTTGGCTGCACCATACGTGGTTTGCGCGGCCAGTTGGGTAGCTGTGTCGCGGGGCAAGCCCACCTTTACGCCCGCCTCAGCCAGCGCTTCAATGATGATGTAAATGTAGGCCGGTCCTGAGGCCGACAGGCCGGTTACGGCGTCCATGTGTTTTTCGTCTACCACCACAACGCGGCCCACCGTCTCAAAAATACGCTGTGCCAGCTCCATTTGTGCGGGGCTCACAAACCGCCCGCGGCACAGTCCGGCTGCGCCCGCGCCGAGGGCCGAGGGTGTGTTGGGCATGGCGCGAATCACACCTATCTCCAGCCCTGCCGCGTCCTCAATGGCTCTAGTCTTGACCGATGCAGCAAATGAGACGAGTGTTTTGGTTTTGTTGAGAGCGGGGAGTATCTCGGCAATCAGGTCCGGCACCTGGAAGGGCTTTACGCCCAGCAGAATCAGATCTGCCTTGCTGGCCGCAGCCAGGTTGTCGGTGCTTACGTCCACGCCCCATTGCGTACTCAGGGCCAAGGCTCGCTCGGCGTGGCCGACGGTGGCGTGAATCTGGTCTGGAGCGAAGAGATTCTGCTTCAGAAAGGCTTGCAGCAGAATGCCGCCCATCTTGCCGGCTCCGAGCACGGCCACACGGACATTGGGCAACTGCGCGGGTACTTCGGTGGCCTCAACGGCTATCTCTGCCATTTTTTCCTTATTTCCCTTGATTTAGATGAGGGGTTAGAACTATGACCAGAATACGCGCATCACCTCACCGATGCCACGACCTGAGTATATTCGGAAACAACTCGGCCAGGAAATCGCTTCATCACGAAGCGATTCTCCTGGCCGTCAAGCGATATAAGCTTGCCCTCTTCCTAGGGGGTTAGCAGTTCTTCCTCTGTCAGATAGGTCCTGAATGCCTTGTCGGCCATGGTGGTCCGCTCTTCGGGTGTCCAGGCTGCATTCCAAACCATGTAGCCGCCGGGAAGGGTGAAGGTCTTCAGCCGGTTGGCGATTCCACACAAAATTGCGGTCTGTCCGGCGTGGCTTTCCAGATCGTAGATGTCGGTTGATTTCGCGGCCGACTTGGGGGCGCGAATATCGGCGATCTGAGATCCGGCATAGGCAATGGCAATAGCCAATGTTGTGTCCTTCAGCCGGTTCTTATCGAAGGTGCAGTTGAAGAGCACGCCATCCGCGGAGTCAACGTCGCCCTTGACGTCGGATTTTGTCGAGACTTCATTGGCACCGTTGTATGCGACGAAAACGCCATTGCCCTCACCTAGTTTGGTACCGAAGGTGTTGGCGGACCGTTCAACGTCCTCACCCGCCGCATTGCCGGGTCCGAAGGCCTTAGCCACCAGGTGAATAGCCGCCAATGGGTCGCTGATTTGGGCATCGAGCGGAACCTCGCCCTTGGTGATCGGAGCGATTTTTGAGTAGTCAATCTCCTGGGCCGTCACATCGGACACCGATTGCAACACCAGCCGCGCGGGATAGGCGTTCAGATGCCCGAAGCCGCTGATGAGGGCGATTTTGCCCGACGCGTCGTGATGGAGCGCCACGTCCGCTCCGTCCAGCCGGCCCACTAATGTGGCACTCACGTTGTTGCGCCCGCATCCGATGCACATGCCGTTGCCTTTGTAGGGTTGGGCAAGCTCGGAATCGAACTGTTTGAAGTCCTTACTCTTTTCCAGGGTGACAGGCGTCCGCTCGACAGGTGCAACCGTCCCGGCGAAGTTGCGGGCGGGCTGCATTTGAACCAGAATGGCGGGTCCTGCCTTGGCCTTCGTCCCTTCAGGATAGGAAAGCCAGATGTCGCTCACGTGCTGATGGCAGCCAGTGCCCTTGATGACGAATTGAGCCAGCCCAGCCGTCACCGTTCCCTTGACGCGAACGATCTTTCCGTTGAAGGACTGCGGATTCTTTAGAATGTCGCAGACTGTTGTATCGACCACCTGCGCATGCAGGCAGCAGGAAAATGCACACACCAACCCGATTACAAGAAGGCGCTTCATGACACTCTCTCCATTGATTGCGAAACCCGCCTCACCCGCCAACAGAAGCAAACGAGCAGACTAGCTCCAGATTTGAACTTTCCAGCCTACCACGCCGGGACGGTTCGGGAAGTGTTCCCGGCCACGTTCCCGGGGGCTATTTCGTCCCAGCGGCTTTCTGGCTCACGATCCAGGCATCGATGCGGTCGCTGAGCACGTCGAGAGGCAGGGCACCCGTGTCCAGTACCTGATCGTGGAAAGCACGGATATCGAACTTGTCGCCCAGCGCCTTCTTTGCCCGATCTCGCAACTCGAGAATCTTGAGTTGGCCGATCTTGTAAGCCAGCGCCTGGCTCGGCCATGCGATATAGCGATCTACCTCGGACTGAATGCTGGTTTCATCGATGGCGGAGTGGTCGTGAAAATACTGGACCATCTGGTCGCGGGACCAGTGTTGGGAGTGGACGCCGGTATCGACCACAAGGCGGATGGCGCGCCAGATGTCGCCCTCCAGGCGGCCGTAATCAGAGTAGGGATCCTGGTAAAAACCGACATCCTTGCCCAGGCGCTCGGCATACAGCCCCCAACCCTCGGTGAAGGCGGTATAGCGCTCATGTTTGCGGAACTCGGGAATGCTGTCCAGTTCCTGGGCGATGGAGATCTGCAAATGATGGCCGGGAATGCCTTCGTGGTAGGCAATATCCTCGACCGAATAGAGGTTCAATTGGGATGCATTGTTCGTGTTGATGCGCAGGCGTCCAGGACGGCTGCCGTCAGGCGCGCCCGCCTCGTAGTAAGCCGGCGCCGCAGTTTTCTGAAGATAATCAGGAATAGGCGCCACCTCAAAAGGCGCCTTGGGTAGGCGTCCAAACAGTTGTGGCAACTTGGCCTGCATAGGCGTCAAGTAGGCGCGATAGGCGTCGAGAAGAGCTTCGGCCGAGGCGGGATGCTGCTTAGGATTGGTCTTGAGACTGGCCTGGAAACTCTTTAAATCTTTGAAACCAAGTTGCTGCGCGATGGCCAGCATCTCTGTCTCATCCCTCTTCACCTCGTCGAGGCCGATCTGATGAATCTGGTCAGCGGTCAGGTCCGTGGTGGTGGTGCGACGAATGAGGAACTGGTAATACTTTGCCCCGTCGGGAAGTGAGGAGATGCCTGGCTGCTCGCGGCCCGCGGGGACATAGGTCACCTGAAGAAAACGCGCGAAGCGCTGGTAGGCGGGCAGGACCTGCTTACCAAGTGCATCCATCATTTCGGACTTGATGCGTTCCTGTTCCGGCGCAGGGATCGAGGCCGGAAAGTGCTTCAGCGGCATGGCCATCGGCGAGTCCTCCGGCTTTTGGCCGGCCAACTGCTTCACCTGATCCAGCGCCTTCTCCAGCAGGAATTTCGGCGGAACACGGCCATCGTCGATCCCGATGGTCATGTTGGTTGTCACCTGGTCGAAGGCTTTCGGAATGGCGCGTAGCCGCGCCGTCCAATCGTCGTAGTCCTTGGCCGTGGTGAAGCTGAGTTCGGCTACCAGGCGCGGGTATTCGGTGTAGATGCCCCCCTGCTGACTCACGGGCATCTCCCACTCTTTGAATTCCGCGGATTCTTCGTCGTCAGCAAACTGACGCAGCAGCAGATCGCGGCTGGTCTTCTCCTGGTCCGTCAGGCCCACCACATCGACGGCAGCCAAGCGCATGAGAAGGGTTTGTTCGCGGGCCAGCCAATCGTTCTCGGCCTTCACAGAGTAATCGGAGATCTGGTCGTTATAACGCTTGTCTCCCAAGGTGGAGGCGAATTCGGGAGAGTGCTGGAGAGTCGCTTCCCAATATTCGTGGAAGATGTCGCTAAGGGCTCTGCGGCGATCTTCGAGGGAAGCAGGGGCCGAGTTAAGAGGCAGGGCCTGCGCCGAGACGAAGGACACGCAGGCCAACAGCAGGAAGGCGGAGGCAAGTGCAGGGAGGCAAGCTTTTCTCAACGGAGCTGTTCCTTGGGGTGAAGTTGAGGGTCGAATACGCATTCCCATCGAGTGTAGAGCAAGCGGCCAAGGGCAGCATTTCTCGGAGAAGAGAGGGCGTGGGGCTGTTGTGGTTATGTGCGGCTTTCCGTATCTTGACCCCATGCAGTTAACCCTTGCGGCTCCCCAACGCACAGCCTTGCGCGGTATGCTCTGACCATGGTGCGCTTCACGGTACTGGCGTCGGGGTCCAGGGGGAACTGCACGGTTGTGTCCGGGGGGCGCACACGCATTCTGGTGGATGCCGGGTTGAGTTGCCGGGAGCTTTTCCGGCGTATGAAACTGGCCGACGAAGACCCCACGACACTGGACGCTATCCTGATTACCCACGAACACCAGGACCACATCAACGGGCTCGCCGTTACGGCGCGCAAGCTGGGCATTCCGGTGTACTTTACCGAGGGTACCCACCGCGCCTGGATGCGCTGGCTGACGCCACGCCGGCAGATGACTTATGCCCAGTGGCTGGAACAGTGCCGCCAGCAGGCAGCCGCCCGTCAGGCGGAAGCCGATGCAGCAGCCGCCGAAGGGGAGCCGGATGAAGTAGACATTGCTGCGGAATGCGACTCGGCCGAGGTGGACTCGACACAGAGCTCTGTTGCGGAGACAAGCCCGAAAGCTGCCGAGGCCAATCCTCATGCTGCGGTCGCGAAGGTGCAAAAGGACCCAACGTGGCTGCCTTCGGTCGCTTACTTTCAGGCCGGACAACCGTTCCAGGTCGGCGATATTGCTGTGAGTCCCTTCACGATTCCCCATGACGCAACGGACCCGGTGGGCTTTGTGTTGCAGGCAGAAGGGGTGCGGTTGGGCGTGGCCACTGACCTGGGCTACATTCCGCCCAATGTGAAGGCCCAGCTCAAGAAACTCGACTTGCTGCTGCTGGAGTCGAACCACGACCTGGAGATGTTGCGCGACGGGCCATATCCCTGGGCGGTGAAACAGCGGGTGCTGTCGCGGGTGGGGCATCTATCGAACGAGGCGGCGGCGGCGTTCCTGGAGAGCGAGTACGACGGCCAGGCCGCCTACGTCATCCTGGGACATCTGTCTGAAAGCAATAATCTTCCCGATCTGGCCAGGGTTACGGCGGAGCGTGCCTTGAACGGACGGGCAAGCCTGCTGGCCAATCGACTGTTACTCGCAGAGCAACATCAGCCTATCTCTTCTATCTATTTCTAGATCGCATGGCTTAAAATGGTTACAATAGTAAGAACAGGCATCACTCTGTATCAGGTGGATTGGCACGGGACATGCCCAGGCGCTTAAGCCCTGAGGCAGTTGAGTTATTGGAACCCCAGTGAATCAAGTGCGGCTGGGGGAGCATCCAAGACGCAGGGAGCCCTTTATTGCCACACAAGCCGCGCTGACGCACAGCGAATGAGCAGAACCTTTGCAAAGTGAGTCTAAATGTCTATGGCAAGAACACGCTGTACAGATCGAGTAGTTGGCGACATCCTGGCAAGCTGGCGCTATGACATTTCGGGGATTTCTCCCGAGATGCGTAAGGACTACGAGCAACATCTAGCCGACTGCAACCACTGCAGCGCGCGGCAGAGATTTCACCGCAGTCTGGACGTGACGCTGTTTGTACTGACCTCGCTGGCGGTCTTCTTTTTCCTATTTGCGCTGGCGGTGCTGCAACACGTCAAGCCGTTGGATCATATCGCCATCAATGTCTTTGGCCTCGATATTTCCGACGTGTACCACATGCTGTTCTCGGCAGGCATTGCTGGGCTTTGTTTCTCGGTGATTGCGCTGGCACTGGTGCTGATGGCTACACCGGCTCCCGCCTATCTTGGCGGCATTGCCTCTGAGCGCGCCAAGCTGCTTGAAGAGCGTCTGCCGGACGCCATCAAGTCTCTACGCCTGCGCTAATAAAACGACATCGGTAGTAGTTCGGGGCCTCCCGCATGCGGGAGGCCCTTCTGTTTGTGTTCAAGGGCTATGCAGCGAGGAGAGGCAAATACTCCTCTTTTTGAGGCGAAGAGCGCAGTTTTTGGCTCAAAAACGGCTCAAAAGTAGCCGAAATCCGCTGGTCTTGATTACCGATCAGTTAACAGGGTGATTTTGTAAGACGTTCAATAACATATACTTGCACGAAGACAGAGGTCAGAAAACGGCTCCCCCAGAGGGGGAGGGGGTGGGTACCCTTTCGAGGTTTAGAGCGGCCACATCCCCGACCGCTCATTCCCTCATTTCGATTGTGCAGCCTCGGCGGGTTATTTTCTGCAAAGGCGGGTCGATCGCTTGTGCTGTCTCTTTGAGGACCTTGAAATCACCCGACAATCTGGCCGTGGCCGAGCCAGCGGCGCACGTAACTGAGCTGGCCCACATGGTAGGCCTCGTGAAATGCCAGGAAGGTGACCATGCCGCTGACCTTGCCGTCGAAGCTCGGCGATTTCTCAGGAGCCGGTGAGGACAAGACTTCATCCGATGCGGTCTCGATCGCGGTGGTCAGGTCTGCGGAGACCTGCTGCCAACCAAGCAGAATTTCCTCTGACGAGGGGAACTCTGACGGCGCAGGAAGCTTAGCTCCGCGCGCGAAGAGGGGCAGCCATGGCCGCTCCCATGGCGAACCAAGCAGCTTGAGAGCCATGGAGCGGGCCCAAACCATGTGTCCCAGAATCCAGAGGGCCGGATTTGTTGTCTGGTTGGGGCAGACAAGCAACTCCTCGGCGGTGAGGCCGTCAAAACTTCTTGCGAGTAATTGGCCGTTCTGGCGATAGGCATGTGCCGCGGTGTCGATGCGACTGTCGATGGTCATGATGGTATTTCTCCTTTGATGCGGATAGATGGCGTGGAAGCGGAGGCATCGGGTATGTGCGCCCGGCTAGGATTTTGCGGCGCGCTCGAGTTCGGCGATGTCCAGCTTGGTCATCTTCAGCATGGCTTGCATCGCTTTTGGGTGCTTAAGGAGATTGGAAATGCGCGCGGGCACAATCTGCCAGCGCAGGCCGAACTTGTCCTTGAGCCAGCCGCACTGAATTTCACTGCCGCCTTCGACGAGTTTGGACCAATAGTAGTCCACCTCCTGCTGGTTGTCGCAGCGCACGACGAACGAGACAGATTCGTTGAACGTGACGCTTGGGCCACCATTGAGGGCCGTAAACTGCACACCATCTAACTCGAAGGCGATGGTGAGGACGCCGCCTTTTGGACCAGGAGCGTCGCCAGTGTTGCGCAAATCATCGAGACGGCGTGAGTTCTTGAATACGGTGAGGTAGAAGTCGACCGCCTCTTCGGCGTTGGAATCGAACCAGAGAAAAGGCGTAATGCGGGGGAAGTTTTCAAGAGCGCTCATCAGAACCACCTGATCATTGAATTGGAAGAGATTTCGGGGACCGGGGAACTGTTCAAAACTGGGCATTGCTACCCAAACTCATGTAGGAATCATGCGGACTTTGTAAAAACCTTGTTCTTTGAAACGGAAGTCGGGATTCAGTATTGTCTCCAGTGAGATGGTCTCGTAGATTTTGGGAGTTTCGCCAAAGTGCCCTTCCCAAATACCGTACAACTCCACAATTGAGTCTCCAGTCGATCTCAAGAGATTGACCAAGCCTTCGCAATTCAGACGATTGCTGGCCGCTGCCTCCGCTTCATCCTCAGGGTCTTCATAGTAAGGCCAACCGCCGTTTTGGAAAATGACGTAAGGGAAGTCGCAACCACATCCAGAAGTTGACCCAATAAATTGAACCTCTGGATTGCTGAAGTGTGCTTTGACCGTGGCATCGTGTGCAGCAAGCGGTTTGACAGGTAACTGCGAAGAACCGAGTTCCCACTTTCTCCGCGGAAGCGGCTTCGAAGTTGCGGCGTAGAGTTGAAAGCACATGCTGTCATTCTAATAGGCGCTTTGCCCAGAGCCTCTGCCGGCGCGGCGTCTTCGCGCGATGGATCGTTTCAAGTTGGAAGCGAAACGAAGTTGCCGATAACAGCAAATGTAGAAGGAACACAAACTGACCCGCTACGTGACATCGATCCGCAAACGATGCGAACTGGCGCTCATTGTAAACACATTTAGATTGCAAGTTGCAAGTTAAAATGTGTAACGTATTTTTGTGGCCAGAAGACCCATCAAGAAGCCCCGCTCGGGTTGCCCAGTGAGCGTCTCGCTGGAACGCTTTGGCGACCGCTGGTCGCTGTTGATCATTCGCGATCTGATGGTGCGCGGCTACCGCACGTTCAGAGAATTTCAGCAGGCCGGGGAAGGGATCGCCACCAACATTTTGTCTGCCCGCCTCCGCAGGCTGAAGGCCGGCGGGATTGTGATGGCAGAGCCGGCAGCAGAGGACGGCCGGAGCATTCACTACCGGCTCACGCCAAAAGGTATCGCGCTGGCGCCGGTGGTGCTTGAACTGCTACTGTGGGCGGCGCGGCATGAAGAGACGGCCGTACCCTGCGGCTTTGTGGAGCAGATGGAAAAGGACCGCGAAGCCGTGCTTGCGGAGACCTATCGCCGTTGGGAACAGCGTGATCCCACGCCGCTGATTCCTCCCTTCAAAGTCCAACCTAATCGGCACAAGGAGAAATCAAGAAAATGAAGATGCACACATACCTCAACTACGGCGGAAACTGCGCCGAGGCTTTCAAGTTCTACGAGAAGCATCTAGGCGGAAAGATCGGCATGATGATGACGCACGCCGACTCGCCTGGCCCAAGCAATGTGCCGGAGGAATGGAAGAACACGGTACTGCATGCGCAAATCACCATCGGAGAGGCGCTGCTGATGGGAGCGGACATACCGAGTTACAAGCCAATGCGCAGCGCCTATCTTTCGCTGAGCGTGGATAGTGACGCCGAGGCGGAGCGAATTTACGGGGTGTTATCAGAGGGCGGCGAGATATTCATGCCGATGCAGGAAGCGTTTTTTGCGACGCGATTTGCCCAGTTGAGAGATAAGTTCGGTACGTCGTGGATGATCATTCACGAACGGCCTATGCCGAGCCAGGGGTAAGGAGTGCGCAAAGGGATTTCGCACCTTTGGGAGCCATGTTTCTGACTGCGTGATTTTGTACTTTCCCACCCTTGCGGCAAAAAACAAATACGCCGCAAGGATGGGGCACCTAAGATTGGGGGTCGTGCTATCCCACCCTTGCGACGAGAGGCTAGAACGTCGCAAGGATGGGGCACCCAAAGTTGAGGTTCGTGCTATCCCATGTCCGAAAATCCGGACATGGGGCACCCAAATCGGTGCCGCGTCAGACCCCGCAAGCTATGCGGGCCAGAGGGTAAGTACCGCGCTTATGGTGGAGACGACGGTGGCGGCTGTGGCGATGTTTTTTGTAATTTGATTGATCTCGTCCTTTATCGTTTGCAGCGTCTTGTTCACGGCATCGATCTTAGGTTTGAAAGTAATAAATAGCTGGGTGTTATTGGCAAGATCCTGCTTGTCGATTGCAGTGATGATTTCGCCCATGGCTTCCTGGGCGCCATGGATGAGATCTTTGCTGGCCATGTCGGAGGTTTCCCAATAGGCTCTGCCGAGGGCATCGTAGGCAGCCTGGTAAGTAGCGCCCGGGTCGGGATTCTGCAGAATTGGCGGTGTAGCAGGGCTGCTCATCAATATTCTCCTCAACGGTCAAGTTACTTCGTCGGCAGGGACTTATAAAAGGTTGAGAGGTCCTGGCCCGCGGCTTGAAGGTCCGCAATCTTCTGCTGAATCGATTCGGGATTGTTGCCCTGGGCTGCGGCGGCCAGCGCCTGGTGAGTGAGTGCGAGAGTGCTAAGGGCCTTCTGGAGTTTGGCGAGAAGATCGTCGTTCGCCTTTTGCTGGGCGGCGAGTTCGATGAGGTTGCCAACTTCTTCGCGGTGCTCGAAGGGGCTAACGGCTGTGCCCTCATGGCGGATGGAATGATCCAAACCAATGATCAATGACTGATAGTCGACATCGGCCTGGCGGCGCAGAATCGTGACATCGCTGTCGAGTAACTCACATAGAGCCTGGATATTCGGATTCATCGTCTGCGTGATTTTGGGAAGGGAGCCTTTGACCTTTCTTGCCGTGAGGTAATCGGCGAGAGCGAGAACCGTGGTGCTGATGGCGTTGGACTGTGCCGCACTTAGCACGGGGATGTTAGGGATGGCGGTGCTGAATTTTGTGGCGATGTTTTGATTGAGGCCCCTGAGGTTTGTGCCCACGCCAGCAGCGGCGTCGTCAAGCGCTTTTGCATCGTCCTTCGATGGCTTGCCGGTAAGCTCGACGAGAGATGCGGCGTAGGCTTTGAGGCCGTCGAGGACTTTGACGCGCGCATCAAGCTGCTCCGGAGTGAGCAGGGGTTGGACATTGAGATAGGGGCTCCAGGTGGGGTTTTTGTCGTAGTCGTTTACGGCGACTGCAACCTGCTCGTCCTGGCGGAGCTTATTGGCTGCGCGGTAGGCATCTTGAGAACCGTCGACCACTATGCCGACAGCCTGGGAAAATGCAGTGGCGTGCTTGGCCAGTGGCGAGAGGCAGCCGGTGGCGGGCAGGCACAGGCATAAGCAAAGAGTCGCTACGCCGGTGTGCGCAAGCTGCCTGGGGAGCTTTTGGGGGAAGTGGTCCTGCGGGCATCGCATTCCTGCATAAAAGACTACGACCGGTGCGTTGTCAAGACAAAATATATTGATCTTTCTAAAAGTTCGACTATTCGTGAATCGCGGGGCGTGATACAAGGTTAGGCATGTAACTTCCCCCGGAGGGTCATAATGGCCAAGCGAATCGTGTATTGCGCGGACGGAACCTGGCAGGCGCCAGTGAATAACACCAACGTTTACAGGCTGTATAAGGCGCTACTTATGAGCGCGGACCAAGTTACCTATTACGACGATGGGGTGGGAGCCGACGCCTCGGGGTTGAGCCATATTCTGGAAGGCGCGTTCGGTCAAGGACTATTTCAAAAGATACAAGACGGTTACACGAAGATAGCTCATGCATTTGAATCGGGCGACGAGATATATCTGTTTGGATTCAGCCGCGGAGCGTACACGGTGCGAAGCCTGGCGGGAATGATCGCAAATTGCGGGTTGCCGACGGGAGCGTTCAGCGACAATTGCGTAACGCAGGCATTTGCGGCGTATCGGGATCCGGTGAACAGAGCGTCGATTCTGGCAGGATTGGGGTCGTGCGGGCTGGGAGACGCAACGATACGGATGATTGGCGTATGGGACACGGTGGGCTCACTGGGAATTCCCGCGATCTTTGGCGGGATCGACGAAAATGCATATGGGTTCCTCGACACGGGTTTGCATCCGGATGTGAAAAATGCTTACCAGTGCCTTGCGATCGATGAACAGCGAGCACAGTTTCCAGCCACGCTTTGGACCTCGACTCCAGCGCCCGGGCAGACGATAGAGCAAGTCTGGTTCTCAGGCACCCATGGGGATGTGGGCGGAGGGACGACCGCAGCGGGTGGCGTGGATGCGGGAACGCAGTTGTGCGATATCACGCTGGGATGGATGGCAGCGAAGGCGCAGGCGCTGGGACTGACGATGGATCCGACGGTAGCCGCACAGTTTGCGACATTGCCTTCGCAGTACGCACTGGATGCGATCCACCAGACATGGACTCCGGTGGATGGGCCGCCCCACCTGCGGCCGATTGCAGCGAATTCGGAGGTTGCAAACAGCGTGGCCGTACGGGTGCAATACGGGTTGACCTATACGCCGGGAAACCTGACCCTGGCGAATGGCTTGCTGGGGAGTGGGTATTCGCTGGTGACGGTGGTGAACTAACGCCGCTCGGTCGCTGACCGTATGAATTCGCTCCTGAGATTTGTGGTTTCCCAGGTCTGAAAATCCAGACCTGGGGCACCCAACATTGATTCAACTTCAAGCGGTCAGGGCACTAGTGTGGCGTCACTGAAGTCCATTGCATAAGCTGAGACCCCGAACCGCAGGTCCTGCTCGGGCCGCGGCCCTAGCGGAGATCACTTCAACGGCTGGCCTTTGTCTGTCATTTGAGCCAGAAGGGTCTGGCTTTGCGCCTGGACCGGGGAAGGCAGCTTTGCATAGGAAAGCGCTTCGGCTAAGTCCTGACCCGTGGTGATGGCGTAGGCAATGAAGTCCTTGAATGCCTGCCGTTCTCCGAGGACACTATCGTCGCGCGGGATGAGCACATAGGTCATGCCAGTGATGGGATACGCGCCCCTGGCAGTTGAGGGAGGATCGACAATCGGGGCGCGAAGATCTTTCTGGAGCGCGTCATTGAACGCGATGACGGCAAGAGATGCGCTGCCGGGACTGGGAACTACAAATTCGCCTGCCTTGTTCTGGATTGAAGCGACGGGAAGTCCCGCCTCTTTGGCGTAGTTGAGCTCAAGATAGCCGATGGTGCCGGGATTCTGCTTCACGGTGTTGAGCATGTTCTTGCTTCCGTCCACACCGATACCCGCGGCCCAGGCGACCGTGAGGCCATGGCCGGATTTCTTTGCCCACTCTGGACTAACGCTGTTGAGATAGCTGGTGAAGATGCCGGTAGTTCCGCTGCCGTCGGAGCGGTGCACGACGATGATGGCTGCATGGGGAAGCCGGGCGCCAGGATTTTCGGCGGCGATGAGCGGGTCCTGCCAACTGATCGCCTCTCCTGAAAAGATGGCGGCCAAGGCCCTGCCGCTGAGCCGCAAGGGCGCGCTGAGGCCAGGCAGGTTGTAGGTAACGCACACGGGGCCGGCGGTAACCGGGATTTGCAAGATGGGCGCCATTCCCTTGAGCTGATCGTCACTGAGCGGCGCATCACTGGCGGCAAAGGTTGGGATACCCTGCTTGAGTTCGGCAATTCCGCCGCCGCTTCCGATGGGGCGGTAGTTGATCTGCACCTGGTGGAGCTTGGCGTAATCGGCAGACCAGTGGGTGATCAGGGGGTCGACGAAGGTGCTGCCAACTCCTCCAAATGTCTGTACCTGCGTGGTGACGATCTTGGGTTGATCGATCTTCCCCTCTTCTGCCATGTTGCAACCTGCAATGAGTAGCAGAGTAGCGCCAGAGGACACCAGCAGACAGGCCAGGGCGGCTCTGGAATAGCAGGGGCGTTTAGATTTCGCAGGACCGAATACAGACGTAGACGTTGCTTTCGTCATTGGGGACATGGCCACTCTCCGTGGGGTGCAACAAGGATTCTCAAAGACGAGAGAACGTTAGCATGCGGGCGCCAAAGCAAAGATGAAGGGAATGTGAATGGTGGACTGGACTACGCGGGCAGGAGGCACAGTTCGCCGTCAGTGGTGCAGGGAAATGCTGAATCAGCGCAGCAGGTCTTCGAGGGCGGTGCTGAGGTCAGTCTTTTCATCGCGGTATTTCACGATGACAGGGGCGTAGAGGCTGAGGCCCCAATCCTGGCTATCGACATGGCCCTTACCTTTGGATACGGCGCGGGAGCCGGGCACGACAACCGCATTTGCGGGGACGATAAGGGGCAGATCGCCGGAGGCACGGAGGACTGTGCCGTTGACCAGGTCAAATACGGGAGTGCCACGGGTGAGGATGGTTCCGGCGGCGAGGACCGCGCCGCGACGAACAATGGTTCCCTCATAGACGCCGCAATTGCCGCCGACCAATGCGTCGTCTTCAATGACCACGGGGCTGGCGTTGACCGGTTCAAGGACGCCGCCAATCTGGGCCGCGGCGCTGAGATGGACGCGCTTGCCGATCTGGGCGCAGGAACCGACGAGGGCGTGCGAATCGACCATGGCGCCCTCATCTACCCAGGCGCCGGCGTTGATGTACATGGGTGGCATGCAGACGACGCCGCGAGCCACGTAGGCTCCGGCACGCACCGAAGAACCTCCAGGCACGACGCGGACGCCGTCGGCCACGGCAAAGTGGTGGACTGGGAAGGTGTGCTTGTCGATGAAGGAGAAGCCAGCCGCAGAGGAGTCTACGAGCGCGCCGAGGCGAAAGCCGAGCAGAATGCCCTGTTTGACCCAGGCGTTGACTCGCCAGCCGGTGGGCGAAGCGGCGTCCGGCGAGGCGGCGCGCGCCTGACCGGACTCCAGGGTGGCACGAAGTTCGAGGAAGGCGTCCATGGCGGACTGGTCACCGATGGCGGCCGGACCGGCGGCAAAGTGGCGCTCCACGGCTTGCTGAAGCTGAGAGATGTTCATTGCATTCTGAGTCTATCAAGGCAGGGAACAGGGAACAGGGAACAGGGAACAGGGGACAGGGAACAGGGAACAGGGAACAGGGAACAGAGAACAGAGAACAGAGGCCGGAGATCGTGGCGGATTGTTTTGGCGGATGCGCGGAGTGGGGAGGGCTGGGGAGACACACGAAATTTGAGGAAATCTCGCGGGGCTCCGCCGTGCCGATGGAGAAGCGGTGAGGCGAGTAGAAACGACTCAGGCCGCGGTCCGGGGCTGCAGCCTTAACTTGGCGTGACCGTTCAACGCCATAAGTTGCAGGCGGAAGGAGTTCTTTCCTGCCGGAACCAGCGCCAGGGGAACAGGAGCGCGGTCTGGCTTTGAGTGCAGTTGCTTAGACTCAAGCCAGGCGCACAGCCGGGGGTCGTGAATCTCAGGCTGACCTTCCCAGAAGTTTGGACTGAGGCCACACTGAATTTGCAAATGGTCGAGTTGCAACTCGATGACCGAAATGCGCCTAGGAAAATAGCGGCGCACGTTGTCGACGCCGACATGGAGTCCGGTAACTCCATGACCTTTGGATTGTGTGAGAACCACCATAGATACCTGCTCTTCAATAGCGAATGAGGTCAGTTTAGGGAGACAGGCTCAAAAAAACTGCGGGGAATACGCGGAATTCGAAGTACAAATTCCTAATTTGAAACCCTTTGAAAAAGGGGCCAATTTGGGTTAATAGTGCACCCCTTTTTCATCCCTGTCAAGAACTTGTCTTGTTAATTCAACTTTGCGCGCTAGCCATAGGTTGCGAAAAGCGTCCGAGGGCGTAAAGACGCGGCTGGAAGAGCCATCAGCACGATCAAGTCATATGCGTAGATAGACGCAGGATCTCGCATTTTTGTTTGCAAGAGAATGAGTAATATGGTGCGGATTAGTTGAGGCGCAAGTTACAGCTTAGAAACATGGCGGGAAGGCAGCAAGTTACAGGGGATAACTTGGCGAAGTTATCAACGTTTACATTTGGTTGGGCGAGAAATCTAAAGAGTGCGGCGTCAATCTTATGCCGCCAATTGATGACGAATTGATTGAAGGATTTGTGCGAATGCGAAACCACGTACGCACGAGACGGATTATGGCTGTACTTCGGGCACGGGCTGGACGGTGCAGGGGACGGTCTGGAACCACGGCGCGTGGAGCCTGCCGGGGTGGAGCTGGAGACAGACCTCACTGCCGGGAGTTGTTGCGTCATAGGCGCTGGAGGAGACAGCTACCTGGTTCGGCTTTGCAATCGGTCCCCACGGCTCGAGCTGGAGGTAATAAGTGTTGGAACGACCGTGTGAAATGTGTTTGCCGATGACGGTCACGTTGTAGGCGGTGACAGGCGATTGATCGGCGAGCGAGTCGGCCACGACGGCGAGGCCGTAGCTGTACAGGCCCGCGAAAAAGAGCAAGGCGATGAGGCGGCCGAAGGCTTGAGGCGCTTTGGGCGCGGCGGCGTAAAGCAATACAGCGCAGACGATTGCGACCGCGGCGATTAGCGGCAACAGGGGCCGTATGGACACGAAATGGATGCCGCGATTGTGAAGGACGAGCCCGAATCCGGCCACCAGAAAGGCGTAGCTTAGTTCGGCACGAGGATCGGATTTCTGCTTGACGATGGCATAGAGTAGGGGCGACCGCTGCAACAGGAGCATTACAGCCACGGGCACCAGCGCGAGAACGATGGCCGAGGGTACCCGCAGGACCGCATCCCCGAAGTTCAACGCGGCCGCGGCGGCAACGGCGATCACAAGGGCAAAGATGCTCCAGGTCCGGGCCGTAGAAAGAGCGGAGAGGCGCTCTTCGGGAGTTGAGCCCAATTCCTGATCGTTGGAGATCTCCTGGAGCAGCGCATCGCGATCGCGCTTGTCGAGGTCGGTGAGTTGTTGGAACCAGGCGCGGAAGTCGTCGTCGGTCGCGAAGGAGTTGGATAGAGTGATGGAGCCGCGCCCGTCTTTGAGGTAGAGCTTCTGATAGGTGCCATTGCGAGAGCTTACGGTGCGGAAGCCCTCAATCTCGCTGAGATCGGCACTACGCTCGCGGAAGGCGCCGCGCACCTCGATCCGGGCGCCCTCGATGACCAGTCGCGAGCGCAGCACGGTAGCGAGCATGTAGGCGCTCAAGGGCAGGAGAAACAGAAACACCATCACGCTGGCAGAACCGTTGGGGTGCGATGAAGTCGAAATTGCAGCGAAGATTCCGACAGCGGCAAGTAGCAGGGCAAAGAAGAGAAGGAGCCCTTTTGGCGCGATTCTCAGCCGGTACTCGTGCCGCGTCGCGGTTGCTTGATCTAAGGAATTCATCGTGCTTCTCCGTTGCTCGCTTTTGTACCACAGAGATGGGGCTGCGTGGATGAAGAGGAGTCAAGGGAATACACAGAGCGGAAGGGAGCGTCTGGCCGCTCGCATACACTGAAGGGTTCCGCGGTTTCTGGGGCATGGGGCTGGGCCGGGCCGCTATGGAGAGGAAGTTGGGGAAAAGATTGATGCGAATTGGCGGGCAAGTGGCCCTGGCGATCCTATTGGCGACGGCAGCGAGAGCGCAGCAGCGCTATGACGCAGAGGCGATCCGGCTGAACAACCGCGGCGTGGCGCTCATGGGCCAACAGTTCACCGAGCGCGCGGCGGAAAGCTTTGCGGCGGCGTGCAAGAAGGATCCGAAGCTGGCGCAAGCGGCCATCAACGAAGGCATTGCGCTGATGACGCTGCAAAAGCTGCCGGAGGCTACAAAGGCCTTGCAGACAGCGCTCGCACTGGACCCGCAGAATGCACAGGCCTGGTACAACCTGGGCCTGGTGCAGCGCGCCGACAATCAACTGGACGCGGCGTTGGCGAGCTTTCAACAAGCGGTGAAATTCGATTCACGGGACGTGGACTCGTATTACTTTGAGGGCGCCACCTACCAGGAGATGAAGCAGTACGACAAGGCGATTGCAGTGCTGAAGCAGGCGCTGGAGATCAGCTCGCTGCATGCCTCGTCGGAGTTTGCGCTGGCGCGCGCGTTGCAGCGCTCTGGCGACACGCCGGATGCCAAGGAGCACTTCAAGCGCTTTCAGCACCTGGCGAGCACCAAGATTGGAGCGCCTATCGGACTGTCCTACGGAGAGCAGGGACACTACTCGACGGTGACGCCGGTGGAAGAGCCGCAAGCAGTGGAACGGACGATGATTCCGGTGAAACTGGTGGCGGAGGAGATGCTTGCGGAATCCCAGGTCTCAAAAGCGAGACCTGGGGCACCCGTTGGCCATATGGCACCCACGTTCTCAGGGACGGGCGGGGCTTGCATGATGGATGTGACCGGGTCGGGGAGCATGGACCTGGTTCTGATGGGGTCGGGAGCGCAGGTTATTCGCGTGCTGCATCGGCGGGGCGACGGGAGCTTTGAAGAACTGGACGCGGCGGCCACGGGGCTGAAGGCGCAAGGGCATGCGGTGGCGTGCGCGGTGGGTGACTACGACGCCGACAATTTGAACGACCTGGCAGTGGCACTGGACGACGGGGTGCTGCTGTTTCGGAATCTGGGCAAGGGGAAGTTCCAGGACGTGACGGCGGAGGCGGGACTGGGGCCGCGCAACAGGCCAACGGGGATCACGTTTGTGGACTACGACCATGATGGCGATCTGGATCTGCTGCTTACCGGCTCGGCATTGAATGCCGGTGGGCAATCGAATGTGCTGTGGCGCAACAACGGCAACAAGACGTTTACCGAGTGGACAGAAGAGACGGGGCTGGGCGGGAGCGGCAAGACGGAAGCTGTGATTCTGACCGACTTCAACAACGATCGCGCGGTAGACCTGGCGATGACCGGCGATGGGCCGTCTCCGGTGATTTATGTGAATCCGCGCGAGGGGAAGTATCCGACACAGGCGTTGTATGAAGGCGAGAAGCTGCCGCCGACGGTGGGCATTGCGGTGCTGGACTACAACAAGGACGGCTGGATGGACATCGCCGTGACGCACGCAGGCGCGCCGGGACTGACGTTGTGGCGCAACGTGGAAGGCCCCAACCACATTGGGCGGCGGTTTGAACGTGTCGCACTGCCGCTGCATGGCGCGTTGCGCGGATGGGGCGTGACGCCGATCGATATCGACAACGACGGATGGATTGACCTGGCGGCGATTGTGGAAACGAGCGCGGGGCCGCGAGTGAGGGTGTTGCGCAATCGCGGGGACGGCAGCTTTGAGGATGTGAGCCATGCGCTGGGACTGGACGGCGTGACGCTGCAAGCGCCGCGGGGACTGATTGCCGCGGACGTGGACGGAGACGGTGCGGCGGACCTGATTGTGACCCAGTTGAATGCGCCGCCGGTGCTGCTGCGCAACATTGGCGCGAACAAGAACCACTTTGTGCGCCTGGACCTGGCGGGCTATGCGGACAACAAGACCGCGTTGGGCACGAAGGTGGAGATATTTTCAAGCGGGCAGTGGCAGAAGTGGGAACTGGCGGGCGCGTCGGGCTACCAGACACAGGGGCCGCAACAACTGCTGGTGGGGCTGGGCAAGGCAGAGGGGATCGATTTGTTGCGGATGCTGTGGCCCACCGGTGTGTTGCAGGACGAGATCGACTTGCCGCATACGCCGGTGATTGCGATGAAGGAAGCCGACCGGCGGGGTAGTTCGTGCCCGGTGCTGTTTGCGTGGGACGGGCACAAATACAAGATGGTGACGGATGTGATTGGCGCGGCGGTGGTGGGGCACTGGTTTACACCGACACGGCGCAATATTCCGCACGATGGCGAGTGGATCAAGGTGGAAGGCGCGCAACTGGCGGAGGTGAACGGCAAGCTGAGCCTGCGCTTTATTGAACCCATGGAAGAAGTCAATTACATCGATCAGCTGCGGCTGGTGGCCGTCGATCACCCGGAGAACGTGGAAGTGAATCCCGATGAGCGATTCCTCGACGATCCGCCATTTGCTTCGGGGCGGGTGGTGGCATCGGCGGGCGCGCATCTGCCCAAGGGCGCGTGGGACGGCGAGGGGCGTGATGTGCTGAAAGAGCTGAGCAAGCGCGATCACCAGTTTGCCAGCGGCTTTACGCCGCTGCCGTATGACGGGTTTGCGAAGTTGCATGCGCTGACGCTGGACCTGGGCGAAGTGGACACAGGCGCGCCTCTACGGCTGCTGATGACGGGCTATGTGAACTACTTCAGCGCGACTTCGCTGTATGGCGCGTGGCAGGCTGGGGTGAAGCCGGTTTCGCCGTACGTCGAGGCGGAGTTGGCCGATGGCACATGGCGACGGATTCCGGGCGAGGCAGGTTTTCCTGCGGGGCAGGAGCGCACGATTGTGGTGGACCTGACGGGCAAGCTGCCCGCGGGCACGCGGCGGATACGGCTGGTGAGCAATCTGGAGATTTTCTGGGACCAGGTGCTGATCGATAACCAATCCCAGGGCGAAGTACGCACCACGGAAGTGCCGCTGGCGCTGGCCACAGAGCATTATCGCGGGTACCCGCTGCAGATTGAGGGCAAGAGCCCAGGGGACCTGGACTACGACTACGACCGCGTGAGTTTGACTGGGCCGTTCCAGCACCAGCGCGGCAACTACACGCGCATGGGCGACGTAACGGCGCTGGTGAAGGGCATCGACGACCGCTACGCCATCTTCGGCAGCGGCGAGGAGATTGCGGTGGAGTTCGACGCCAGCAAACTGCCGTTGGTGGCCGAGCACTGGAAGCGCGACTACTTCTTTTATGCCAGCGGATATGTGAAAGACATGGACTGGTGGGACGCATCGCCCTTCACCGTGGCGCAACTACCGTTCCACAAGATGAGCACATATCCTTATCCGTCGAGCGAGAAATTTCCGGATGACGCGGATGCATTCAAATACCAGTTGGACTGGAACGACCGGTTCGACTCGGGCGAGCCGGTGCGGTCGTACCGGTTCGATTACAAGTGGTTGCCGTCGACGCCGAAGGACGATGCGACGACCTGCGTTGGGGCAGACGGCGCCTGTACGACGAGTGGAGCGGTGCGGCCGTGAAAGATCTGACACTGGAATCGGCAGTGAAGCAATTGGAGATGTTGCGGGCGGGTGAAGTGTCCGTGGTGGAGTTGGCCGAAGCGCACCTGAAACAGATTGAACGGCTGAATCCAAAGCTGAATGCGTTTGCCGACTTCGATGCGGAGCGAGTGCGCGGGGAGGCGCGGCGGCTGGATGCGCAAAATGAAGTGCGCGGGCCGCTGCACGGGCTGCCGATGACGGTGAAGTCGTCGATTGCCACGGCGGGCTATCGGTGCGAGATCGGCAGCCTACTGCACAAGGGCGATGTGCCACGCGAGGATGCGGTGGTAGTGGCGCGGCTTCGCGCAGCGGGAGCGCTGATTCTGGGCACGACCAACTGCCCGGAGTTCCTGATGGCCTACGAGACGGCGAACCTGCTGCATGGGCGCGTGCGGAATCCGTGGGACCTGGAGCGGTCGCCGGCGGGATCGAGTGGCGGCGAGTCGGCGGCCATTGCGGCGGGAATGTCGGCGGCGGGTTTGGGCAGCGACAGCGGTGGCTCAGTGCGCGTGCCGGCACACTTTACCGGCATTTGCTCGCTCAAGCCAACGCCTGGACGCATTCCTGGACAGGGGCACCTGCCGCCGTGCGTGGGGCCGTTCTCAGTTCTGGGCGCAATAGGGCCGCTGGCGCGGACAATGGCGGATGTGGAGCTTCTGTTTCGCACCCTCAGCGGCCAGGACGCGACTGATCCAGTGAGCCCACCCGTGGCGCTGCGCGAGCGGAGTTTGGACGAGCTGCGCGGCAATACGATTGGATTTTTTGAGGACGACGGGCTGGCGCCAGTGACGGCGGAGACGCGGGCCGCTGTGCAGGCTGCGGCAGCCGCATTGCGCGAGGCTGGATTTCGCGTAGAATCTTGGCGGCCGGGGACGCTGGAACCGCTGCGCAAGTTGTGGTGGAAGTTTTTTGTGCAATGCGGAGCCATGCTGTATGCTCCCGAAATCGCCGGTAAAGAGAAGCAGTTGAGCCCCATCTTCAAGGAGTTTCTGGAGATTGCCGGCGGAGTTCCAGCACTGACCGCGACGGAGATGCTGGATGCGTGGGCCGAGCTGGATCTGCTGCGCGCGAGGACGCTCGTGGAGATGAGAGAGCATCCCGTGCTGCTGTGCCCGGTGGCGAGCATTCCGGCGTTTCGCCACGGCGAACGAAGCTGGATGGTGGAGGGCCGCGCGGTGGAGTATCTGGACGCTGTGCGGCATACCCAGTGGTTCAACACGCTGGGCGCGCCGGCGGCGGTGGTTCCGGTGGGACGTTCGCCGGAGGGGTTGCCGATTGGAGTGCAGATTGCGGCGCGGCCGTTCGAAGACGAGGTGGCGCTGGGGATCGCGGCGATTGTGGATGAGGCATTTGGGTATCGGGCGCCGGCGATAGCTGACAGTGAACAGCTAACAGTGAACAGCAGACAGTGAACAGTGAGCTGTAAGCCGCCTCGATCTGCAGGGGCTTTAGTTCCGGTCTGGGGGCGGGCCATCTCCACCTTTCGATGGAGATGAGGGCAAGTCAAGTTCATTCATCACAGACAAACGTTCATTACGCCGCTAGAAACGGAGTGGCAGATGCGGCAAGAGGCACGACGCGCATCTCCACCTTTCGATGGAGGCGTGGGCATGATCGGCAGCGATAGTCTTACGCTTCCCCGGATTGGAGCGCTGAGGGTGCGCGAAAGCTGGCAAGAACGCTTTGCCGAGACCCCTGATGTGCTGAAGAGTTCTCGGCGCCCGCAGACGATTGTGCGGGTGAGGGATATCGAGATCGGCGGCGGGGATTTTGTCACCATGGCTGGGCCGTGCTCGGTGGAGACGGAGTCTCAGCTGATGGCTACCGCCGACCACGTGCGTCGCGGTGGCGCGCGCATTCTTCGTGGCGGTGCGTTCAAGCCGCGCAGTTCCCCTTATGCATTTCAAGGACACGGTCTGGAAGGGCTGAAGATGCTGGCGCGTGCCCGGGAGTCGAGCGGGCTGGCCATTGTGACCGAAGTGATGTCGGAGTGTGACGTGCCGATGGTGGCCGAGTATGCGGACATTCTGCAGATCGGCTCGCGCAGCATGGAGAACTACACGCTACTGGAAGCAGCGGCGCGCTCGGGCCGGCCGATCCTGCTGAAGCGGGGCATGATGGCTACGGTGGCGGACTTGCTGCGTTCAGCACAATTGATTCTGGACAACGGCAATCCCAACGTCATTCTTTGTGAGCGGGGCATTCGTACGTTTGAGACTTCGACGCGCAACACCTTCGATGTGACTGCCATTGCACTGCTCAAACATATTTCGCATCTGCCGGTGATTGCCGATCCCAGCCACGCGGCGGGGCATCGCGACCTGGTGGCCGCGCTGGCGCGCATTGCCGTGGCGGCGGATGCGGACGGCCTGCTGGTGGAAGTGCATCCGGACCCGGACTCGGCTTGGAGCGACGGCGAGCAATCGCTGGACTTTGCCGGATTCGACGAGATGATGACAATGCTCGATCCCTACCTGGCGCTTCGCAGGCTTGCGCATGGCGAACCGGCCGGCGCGCGACCCCTGGAGGCTGTTGGATGAGGGATGGGGCCAAGGCTGTCCGGATTGGCGTTAGGGTTGCCGCCTGTGTTGCATTGCTGTTGCCGGTCTGCGGGTTCGCGCCCGATCCAGCACAGAGCGTTGGGGCGGACTTCATCGTGACTGCCGCACCCGCATATGAGCCGCTGGCAGCGCTGCGCGGGCAGGAGCGATTCAAAAAAGGCGCACAACTCTTAGTGGTGCACGAGGGCAAGGCGGAGCCGCTGGTGACAGGTTTCGCGGCTACCGCGGATGCCAATGTTTCCTTTGATGCGAAGAGCGTACTGTTCGCGGGCAAGCAGGGGGCAGGCGACGCGTGGCAGGTGTGGGAGCTGACGCTCAAGGATCATTCGCTGCGCAAGCTGACCACGGGCACGGCGGATGCGATTCGCCCGCTTTATCTGCCCGGCGGGCGGATGGTTTATGCGCTGCGCACGCCGCTCGGATTTCAACTGGAGTCGGCGCGTATCGACGAGCGCTTGGCGGCATTGGCATCGGAGGCGCCAGGAACTCCGACGGTACTGGCGCTGACGTATATGCAGGCGAGCGCGCTGCCGGAGAACGTGCTGACGGATGGGCGCATTCTTTTTGAAGCCGGATTTCCGCTGGGCTCGGGGACGACGCCGGAGATGTACCTGGTGTATGCCGACGGATCGGGCGTGGAGTCTTACCGCTGCGATCACGGCCAGGCGCGCTGGGGCGGAAGGCAGTTGGCCTCAGGCGATGTGGTGTTTACGCACGGAGCTTCGCTGGCACGATTCACTTCGCCCCTGGCGCACGAAGAGCGCGTGGCTGCTCCGCACGCGGAGTATGCAGGCGCGATTACGGAAACGGCGCAGGGAGAATGGCTGGTGAGCGCGCGGACGGCAGCGACTGCAGCTTACGCGATCAAGTTGTGGAAGCCGGGCGCGCCGGCGATGGAAACAGTGCTGGCCGAGAGTGGAGAGAATCTCGTGGATCCGGTGCTGCTGACGCCACGCACGTGGCCCCACCGGCATCCATCGGGGCTGCATCCGTGGGACTACGCCAACATGCTCGCTCTCGACGCACGACTTTCGCGCGACGGGAATTTGAAGGGTGTGCCTGCCCAGGTGCGTCTCGAGATGGAAGACGAGCAGGGGCATGCAGTGGCGATGGGAACGGCGCCGGTGGAGCAGGATGGCTCATTTTTTGTGAAGGTTCCGGGGGACAAGCCGATTCGCTTTGCACTGTTGGATGCGAAGGGCGCTGTGCTGCGGCATGAGATGGGATGGTTCTGGATTCGGAGCGGTGAGCAGCGCATTTGCGTAGGCTGCCACACGGGGCCGGAGCGCGGGTCGGAAAATCGCGTGCCTGCCGTGCTGCTGCGCACTACAACGCCGGCCGATCTTTCCGGTACTGCCAAGGCGCAGCAACGCTCGACGGGAGGCAATTGAAATGCGTGCATGTTTTTTGCTTTTGCTGGGGGCCGTTTCGATTGCCGCTGCACCTGGCGCGCTTGCACAGGCTACACCGCCTGCGACCGCAGGACAGGCTGCCGCATCGGCCAAGCCTGCCGACGCACAGGCTCCCGTGATTCGCTTTGAAGACGCCAGCGACAAGGCGGGCATTGACTTTGTGCACAGCTACGGGTCAGCGCAACTGGGGTCGCTGCTGGAAGGAACCGGCGCAGGCTGCGTGTGGCTGGACTACAACAACGACGGCTTGCCCGACTTATACGTGGTGAACGGACGGCCGCTGGACGATTCGATGCATCCGCATCCGCTGAAGGTGAAGCCGAATCCACTGCCGCACAATCATCTTTATCGCAACGACGGCAATGGTCGTTTTACCGACGTAACGGAAAAAGCAGGGCTCAATCCGGATATGTACTCAGTGGCCGTGACGGCTGCGGACTACGACAACGACGGTTTTGAAGATCTGCTGGTGACCGGCTACGGCAAGACGATTCTCTATCACAACGACGGCAACGGGCACTTTACCGATGTGACGGAGAAGGCGGGCATCAAGGTGGACGGCTGGGCGATCAGCTCCACATGGCTGGACTACGACAAGGACGGCTGCGTCGACTTGTTTGTGGGCCGGTACGTGAAATTCGATCCCAAGTATCGCGCCTTTTATGCCGCGGACAACTATCCGGGGCCACTGGATTACGAGGGAGAGACTAACAAGCTGTTCCATAACAACTGCGACGGAACATTCACCGACGTGAGCGAGAAGTCGGGCATCGCAGCTTTTGTGGGCCGCACGATGGGCGTGACCGCGGCGGACTTCGACGGCGACGGCTGGGACGACATCTACGTGGCCAACGACCGCACGGAGAACTTTCTCTTTCACAACAAGCATGACGGGACGTTTGAGGAGATTGGCAACGATACGGGCACGGCTTTTGGGCAGAACGGCGAATCCACTTCGTCGATGGGGCCGGTGTTTGCCGATCTTGAAGGGCGGGGAACGCTGGACCTGTGGGTGACCGACGGACACTACAACCGGCTGCTGCGAAACACCGGGAAGATGGCGTTTGACGACATGGGCGCAACCAACGGCGTGTCGCAGGCGAATGCGCAATACGTGAGTTGGGGCACCGGTGTATTCGACTTCGATAACGACGGGCAGCTCGACATTCTCATCTTTCATGGTGGATTGATTCACCTGATTCCGCAGGAGCATACGCTGTTTCGCGGGCTTGGCGGCGGGCGTTTTGCGGATGTTTCAGAAGCGGCGGGACCGGTGCTGAGCGTGCGTACGGTGGCGCGCGGTGCGTGTTTCGCGGACTACGACAACGACGGCAAGGTGGATGCGTTCTTAGTGAACCTGGGCGCCAGGGGAACGCTGTTGCACAACGTGTCGACGAATACTGGCCACTGGGTGGCGATCAAGCTGAAAGGCACGAAGAGTAACCGCGACGGCATCGGCGCACGTGTTGAAGTGCTTGCGGGCGGCAAACGCTGGACAGCGGAGCGGGTTGCAGGTTCAGGCTATCTCTCGCAAAACGACGACCGCCTGCACTTTGGATTGGGTGGGGCGGAGAGCGTAGACAAGATCCTGGTGCACTGGCCGAGCGGACGCGAGCAGACGGTGGACAAGCAGGGTGTGGATCGGGTACTCACGATCGAGGAGCCGAAATGAAGCGGCGCGGGCACAACCGGTTGCGGACTGCCGTGGTGGCAAGCCTGTGTGGGCTTGGCGCGGCGCTCTGCGGCATTGGATTGTGGACGGGCGGGCGTGCGCGCGCCGACGTGAACGGCAGGACGGGTGAGATTCTGACCTACGCTTCTCCGGTCGAAGTGCTGTTTTCACCGGACGGCACGCGGCTTTATGTGCTGTGCCAGGGGAGCGCCGAGGTCAGGGTGCTGGATGCGGCCAGTTATGCGGCGATCAAGAGCATCGCAGTGGGCCGTGAGCCGCGTGGATTTTCGCTTTCGCCGGACGGCACGCGGCTTTTTGTGGCCAATTCCTGGGACGATACGGTGTCGGTGATCGATACGGGATCGTTGGAAGTAGCGGCAACATGGCCGGTGGGCGCAGAGCCCTCGAGCGTGGTGGAAGACCGCGAGAGTAAGTACCTGTTTGTGGCCAATCGCATCTCAAACGACGTGGCCGTGCTGAATGCGCAGACCGGCGCGGAAGAGAAACGGCTGGCCGCGGGGCGTGGCGCGAGCTATATTACGCCCGCTCCTGATGGGAGCCGGCTTTACGTAACCCATGTGTATCCGAATTTCAAGGCGCGCCGGACGGGAATGGAAAACCGCACGCCACCCGAAGCGGAAATTACGGTGATCGACACAGCGCAGGCGGTGGTGACGGACCGCATTCCTCTGCACAGCATTGCGCACGGATTTCACGTGGCGTTTTCAGCCGATGGACGCCTGGGTGTCGCTGCGCAATTGCATCCCAAGAACCTGGTGCCGCTGGCGCACCTGGAACACAGCGGCGCTTTTGCGGATACGCTGACATTGTTTGGCGCGGATGTGGGCAAGCCGGTGGAGATTCCGCTGGACGAGCTGGAACGCTACGCCGTGCGGCCCTTTGGCGTGGCCATTACAGCAGACAAGTCGCGCATCTATGTGAGCTGCGCAGGCTCGGAGATGGTGACGGTGATCGATGTGCAGCGGCTGCTGCGCTTCATTCATACACACCAGGGGCCGTATGCACAGGATCTCTCGGCGAGCGCGAATTACGTGGTGGCGCGCATTGCGGTGGGGCACGATCCGCGCGGCATAGTCCTTTCGCGGGATGGCAAGCTGTTGGTGGCCAACCGGCTCGAAGACACGCTGAGCGTCATCGACACACGCAGCAACGTATTGTCGAAGACGGTTCCGCTGGCGGGGCCAAAGCAGTTGTCGGTGTTGCGCCACGGTGAGCAGACGTTTTATACCGCGCGCTACTCCTTCCAGGGCCAGATCGGCTGCGCGAATTGCCACATCGACTCCACCTTCGACGGACTGACGTGGGATTTGGAGCCGGATGGATTCGGGCGCGATATTGTAGACAATCGCCTTCTGGAAGACATCAAGGACACAGAACCCTACAAGTGGAATGGCGGCAATCCCAACCTGCCCACGGAGTGCGGACCGCGCACGGAGAAATATTTCTGGCGTGCAGAGAATTACGACGACCTCACGCTGACCGACCTGGTGGTTTACGTGCGCAGCATCCCTCTCCGGCCCAATCGCTGGAGGCTGCCGGGCTACGAACTGACGCCGGCGCAGGACCGGGGCAAGGCGCTGTTTACGCGTACAGTGGACAAGTTCGGCAATCCGATTCCCGAGAGGAACCGCTGCTCCTATTGCCACAGCGGACCCAAGGGCACGAGCCAGAAGTCTTTCGATGTGGGGACGAAGAAGGCGACAGATAATTCAGGCCTGCTGGATACGCCGCAGTTGATCAATGTGGCGCTGACCGCGCCATATCTGCACGATGGCTCCGCCGCCACACTGGAAGAGATATGGACGGTCTTCAATCCCGAGGATAAGCACGGGCGCACCAACGACCTGACCAAGGATGAATTGAACGACCTGATTGAGTATTTGAGGACGCGCTGATGAAGTGGGCATGGAACAAGTTCGCAATGGTGCTGGCCACCGGGCTGCTAAGCGTGGGCACGGTGGCGGTCGGCGCGCCTCCCAACGCGCCGAAGGCGGGCGCGGCGCCCGTTATGCCTCGCTATCGCTTTGAGAACTTCACCACCGCCAATGGACTGCCGGACAACCACGTGTACTCCGTACTGGTGGATGGGGATCGCGTGTGGGCGGGCACGGACAATGGACTGGGAGTCTACGAGAACGGCAAATGGAAGATCTACAACACGCAGGACGGCCTGGCGCACCGGGCGGTGCTGACGCTGGCACTGGATAAGCGCACCGGCGACGTGTGGGCAGGGACCATGGGAGGGCTGAGTCGAGTTTCCGGCGGACGCATCGACACCTACACGCAGTTGAACTCCGGGCTGAGCAACGACGTGGTGTACGGAGTCTCAGTGGAGGGCGAGAACGTGTGGGTGGCTACGGCTGCGGGGGCGTGCCGGTTGGACCTGCACACGGGGCAATGGTCGCTCTACAACGAGCGCAACACGCCGATGATTGAGATTTGGGTGTACGGAGTCTCGGCCACAGCCACCAAGGTGTATTTCGCGGTATGGGGCAGCGGGCTGTTGGAGTACGACCAGAGGACAGGGCGCTGGGACAAGTACGAGGACCCTGACGGCGAAAACGAGATGGTGCTATTCAAAGATCAGGGGTTGATCCACGAGATTGTCACTTCAGTCAGTTATGTAGACAATATTGTTTGGGCAGCCACCTATTTTGGAGACAGCCGATACGACGGGCGCTACTGGCATAACTTCCTGACCAAAGACAGCGGACTTCCCTCGAACTTTACAAATTTCATCAAGGGTATTGACGCTAACCGCGCCTGGTTCTGTACCGACAAGGGGCTGGCTTACTACGACGGCGTGAACTGGGCTGTCTATCGGCCCTCGCTGACCTCCGGCAAACCGGAGATGACGGTGCGTGACGCAAAAGGGAACGTAACGCAGGTGGCGGTGACCACCGCACCGGCGCACAACTACGTTCTGGGTATCGATTTTCAAGGGAGCGATATATGGGTCGCGACCGCTAAGGGATTAAGCCACGGGATTTTGCAACGATAGGAAAAATGAGGAGCCATCATGAATGCATTTGCTGAGATTCTGGAAACCATCGCACACGCACCGATCAAGAAGCGCCCCATGACCAATCATGGAGTGCTGAACGAAGCCTATGCCTACGCCAAGCCGAGTTCGTTTTCCCGCGGGATGAGGATCGACCTGAACGGCTTGACCATCCTGCTGATTTCGGGCACGGCCTCAATCGACGAAGAAGGCAAGAGCGTGCACATCGGCGACTTTCCGGCGCAATTGAAGCGTACGTTCGACAACATCACGGGCCTTCTGGAAAGCGAAGGGTGCACCTGGCACGACGTGGTGCGGACAAGCTGCTACCTGCGGGACATCGATCGGGACTACGAAGCGTTCAACGCCGGACGTACGGCCTTTTTCAAGGAACAAGGGCTCGATCCGCTGCCCGCATCCACAGGCATCGAGGCCAAGCTGTGCCGGCCGGAGTTGCTGGTGGAGATTGAGGCCATTGCCATGTTCCGGACGGAGAAGGCTTGCTGCCACAAGGAGTAGTTCAAATGTGCAAGGCATGGTTGTTGGCGGCAGCGTGCCTGTGGGCTGTTGGCGGCACTACGGGCGTTGCCGGACAGGAAGCGAGCAAGGGCGCGCACGTTTGCGAGTGCGGCGCACATCCGCCGGGGCCCCCGCGGGATCGCGAAGTTGCGCCGTATGCAGGCGAGCCAACGGACCTGAGCCCCTTTGAGAAGTTTGCCAAGCCCTACGACTTGAATTACACCCATCCGAATATCTATTCCGGCGCGGGCCGGGACATTCCAGAGCCGAAGAATGTGACCGAGGTGCGCATAGGCTTCTTTGGGCCAATCGAGCATAATCCGGAGTCGGTTTTCGGACTGCGCATGTTGCATGGCGCACAAATGGCGGTGGAAGAGGCTAATGCGCACGGCGGCTATGGGGGCAAACCCTTCAAGCTGATGCTGCACAACGACTACGACAACTGGCAGGCCAAGACGGTGTATGGCGAGGAACGGCCTACCGATCCGACCATCTGGGGTTCAGCGTCGAACGAAACGGTGAAGATGGTTTACGACGATCAGGACTGGGCGATCTTTGGCTCCATCAGCTCAGAATCGACGCACATCATGTTGCGCGTGGCCTTGCGCGCCGAAATTCCCATTGTGAACTCGGCTTCCACCGATCCGACCATCCCGGAGACATACATACCGTGGTACTTTACCGACCTGCAGGATGACCGGGTACAGTCTCTGACTTTGGCGCGGCACATTTTCACCGAACTGGGAATGAAGCGCGTTGCGCTGCTGCGCGTGAACAGCCGCTATGGGCGGTTTGGAGTATTGAAATTTCGAGATGCGGCGCGACGGTTGGGTCACCCTGTGGTGATCGAACAGAAGTTCCTGCCCGGGGATACGGACTTTACGCGGGAGCTGAAGATCATTCAGTCGTCGCGCACTGACGCCATTGTGTTGTGGACCGACGAGATCCCGGCGGCAAACATCCTGAAGCAGATGCGCGCCCTGGGCATGAAGCAGCGCGTTTTCGGCTCCTACCGCACCGTGGGGCCTGAACTGTTGACAGAGGCCGGTCCAGCGGCGGAGGGATTCGAGGCGGTGTTCCCGTACGACCCGACGCGGAAGGATCCGCGCTGGCTGGAGTTCAACCAGCGCTTCACGGCACGCTTCAATGAGCCGCCAGAGCAGTTTGCGTCGCTGGCATATGACGCGATGAATGAGCTGCTGAACTCCATCTGCAAGGCAGGGCTGAATCGGGCGCGAATTCACGACGCGCTGGCCGACATTGAGCAGTACGACGGCGTGACCGGGCATATGATTTTCGATCCCAACCAGAAGAACGTGGCGCCGATGTACCTGGGCACGGTTCATGATGGGGCTGTGACCTACCGGGTGGCCACGATGGAAAAGCCGGTGGTGGGGCTGGCTCCGATTGCGGCTCTGGGCGATGATCGCGTTCCCAGGTCTCAGAGTCGAGACCTGGGGCACCCAACACCCTATGCGCGGGTGGGGGAAGATGGGGTGGAATATCACGGGCCCGAGCGTCCGGATGTGCCGGCGGGAGCGGTGCGCGTGGTGCTCTTTGGTCCGCAGGCGGAGAAGGTAGCGAATTCGGCCGAGATGCAGGCGCAGTTAGCGGCGGGCCTGCCGAAGGGGCGAGAGTGGAAACTGCTGCCGGTGGCGAGTGACCAGAACTGGGGCGCGGCTTCAACCCAGCTGGTTCATGCGTTGATGGACGAGCACGCGTTGGCCATCGTAGCCCTGGACCGCGATGCGGCGCACCTGGCGGAGCAACTGGCGCTGAAAGCCTTTGTGCCGGTGGTGGCCCTGAGCAACGACAAGGCTCTGACTTCGACCAACGTGCCGTGGATCTTCAGGCTGCCCGCCGGAACCACGCCGGTCGCGGCTTTGCGGCTGGTGGAGGAAGCAGCGTCGCGCAGCGGGACCAATCCGGAACGGCTGCGGGATGTGCTGGCCTCAGGAGATCAGGTGGCGGGCGTGGCCTTTCTGCCCACGGGAGAACCGCGAGGGAAGTAGCTACGGAGACTCGATGGAAAGTGGCCTCGACACCACCATTTTCGAGGATTTCAAGGCGATTTGGGACCGAAAACAGGGGAAAATCGGGGCTTTCTGTTTACCGATGAGTATATAGGCGTAATTCTCAAGTTGTTCATTGCGTTCAGGTTATCTCCTAAAATTACCCCTCCCGGGTGCGGATTTATGGGGGAGGGGGGTGGGTAGGGTGTCGGCTACGGACCGGTCACATGCCTAACAGATTGAATGGTGACATCTCCGCTACATCCTCCCTAACTCCATTGTGCTCTGTCGGGGAGATATTTTCGGCAATCAAGTTCAGGGCTGTGAGCCGGACTTCTCACCCTTCACCCGCGGAGGTTAAGGAGTTTCACAACTGTTGGCGTAGGGTTTTGCGGGTTCTCCATTCGAAGCAGGTTGTCTGTGCGGAGTTGGATCACCTCAGTCCATTCGGGACGAGGAAGAATATAGAACTGCTCCCGCCTAATTGCATCGAAGACCACGTCAGCAACTTCGAGAGGGGGCATGCTTGCCTCCAAGGCTGCCTTGAATGCAGCGAGCCCGGCTTGCATTTCGGGAGACAGCGTGACCGGTTCGTTGCGCAGCTCCGCCGGCCGATGGAGCTCAGCGTTGGCGATATTTGTGCGCACAAGCCCGGGACAGAGAACCGATGCTTTGACGAGCGAGTTCCGTTGTTGAAGCGCCAGGAACAGACTCTCTGAGAGGGCCACCACCGCATGCTTGGTTACCGCGTAGGGCGCGGAGCCGCCACCGACGATGAGCCCGGCGGTCGAGGATGTATTGACGATGTGGCACTCAGTATTCTGCGCGAGCATAAGCGGCGTGAACACTTTGACCCCATGAATTACGCCCCATAAATTGACACCGATCACCCACTCCCAATCGTTCCACGTTGCTTCCCACGGGGCTCCCCCGGCAGCGACCCCGGCGTTGTTGAAGAGCAAGTGCACCTGGCCAAATGTGTCGAACGCACGGCGAGCCAGCAGTTCAACGTCAGCTCGTTTCGAGACGTCTGTTTTGACACAAAGCACAGTTCCGCCCGCGGACTTCAGTTCTGTTTCCGCCTGGGCGAGATTGGCTTCATCGACGTCGGCGAGGACTACTTTTATGCCTTCACTGACACACCGTTCGGCGATGCCGCGCCCGATGCCGCTCGCCGCGCCGGTAATCACCGCGACCTTGCCTTTGAACTCTTTCATTCTGTTCTCCCCTGGATGTTGCAATTTGCGTTTGTGAGTGGGATTCGAAATTCGTTGAGAAACAACTACAGGCCCTTTGAGTCGCCTTCGCGGTGGTGGGTCAGTTTCAACGAACCTATCCCCGGGGGCTAAACAGGCTGCAGAAAGAGGGAGATCCATGAGTGAATTCCCCGGAAAGCAAAACTCCGGGGCTAAAGCCCGCCTTGATTTTTGCCCTCTGTATGCGGGGGTTGAAAACCCCCGCCTCCCTCCGCAATGCGATTTTCCGCAGCATGTGAAGCCCCGCGCTTATTCTGCCGGCTTTGTGCGTGGGTGAAGCCCCTGCCTTCCTCCGGAATGCGATTTTCCGCAGCCTGTAAAGCCCGTACCCTTCAAGGTGACCCATTGCCGATGGTTCGGGTCGCTCAGGAAGGCAACCAAATAAAGTTATCATTCGCGTAGAGTGAGTTGCTTTATTGATGCGAACTCTGGCTCTTTGGTCAGGAGCCTCTGGGAACTAATAAGAAACAGGATGAGAATTGGCCTTTGGTTAGCCTTTGTGGCCGCCCACCCATCGAGCAAAAAGACGCTCGATGGATG
>Ga0181517_10000153_pt1 | contig 96662 bp, 57 predicted proteins | sample PEATcosm2014_Bin_31_FD_119748 | JGI IMG/M metagenome (GOLD analysis project Ga0181517, IMG submission 119748) | Peatland microbial communities from MTU Mesocosm Facility, Houghton, MI, USA - PEATcosm2014_Bin01_30_metaG | ecosystem: Environmental > Terrestrial > Soil > Wetlands > Peat | place... | reverse complement strand
GCGTGATCCGGAGGTCTTCGCGTTGCTCCGACGCTCCGGCTACCTTCTGCCAACCCGCTGGGTTGGGAAAGCTGGTATGATCTTGCGCTTTCAGCGCGGCAGATGGAGCCTTCTGACGGCGGCGATGGTGTGGATATTGGTAGCGGCGGGGTAGGGGGCCTCGTGGGCGGCGTGGTGGTGGACAGCGATGATGCGTCTGCGACCCCGATGGGGTCGAGGGGCGCAATAGGGGACCGTGATCCGGAGGTCTTCGCGTTGCTCCGACGCTCCGGCTACCTTCTGCCAACCCGCTGGGTTGGGAAAGCTGGTATGATCTTGCGCTTTCAGCGCGGCAGATGGAGCTTTCTGACGGCGGCTATGGTGTGGATATTGGTGGCGGCGGGGTAGGAGGCCTCGTGGGCGGCGTGGTGGTGGACAGCGATGATGCATCTGCGACCCCGATGGGGTCGAGGGGCGCAATAGGGGAGCGTGAACCGGAGGTCTTCGCGTTGCTCCGACGCTTCGGCTACCTTCTGCCAACCCGCTGGGTTGGGAAAGCTCGGGCAGGAGGCGCCTGTGAGCCGGCTTTTACATTTCCTTAACAAATCTCCCGGTTGACGCACACAAAAGCTTTACAATCTTGTGGCTTATTGAATGCATGAGACCAAATAAACTTGCTGGCAACCGAGGATCGGAAAAGGAAACTTCACATGGTGGGGAAGGGGCGCAGAGGGCCACGTTGGCGGTGTCGCAGGCCGCCAAGCCTGCGAAGGCGAGAAAGCCTTTGACGGTGTGCGCTGCCCTGGCTGCCTCCACCGCCGTATTACGCGCCGACCCGCAGCTCACCTCGTGGTACACGGTTGAATCGGGGAAATACGCCCGCATCTACGAAACGACCGCGGACCAAGCCTCGGGGAACGCGGTGACGACGTGGAGCCGGAATGGATCGGCCCAGAGTCTGCCGGCCTACAGCGGCGTGCAGGAAGTCGATTACTCCACCAACTGGATTTATGTCCGCAGCACCGGGCTGGGTTTTTACGTGATGGGACCGTGGTATCTGGACGCGGCGAAGACCCAGCTTTTCCCAAACTTCCCCACCAACCAGCACCTCCTCTACCGGATTCCAAGGACGCCCACCGTGCCCGCCACCAAAACCATCAATGGCGGGGGGGCGATTGGCTGCTTCGTGGATGGCGTAGCGATGTATAACAGTTGGGACGCGTATTACTGGAACGGCAGTGACGACGTGAATGGGGAAGTCACGCCCGGCAGCCCGGGACTTTGGAATCGCGATGCCTACGTAAACGAAGGGGTTACCTTCGACCCGGGCAATGCGCACCAACCGCAATCCGATCAGTATCACTATCACGCCAATCCGCCCGCCCTGCGTTATCTGCTGGGGGATAGCGTGAGCTACAACGCGGCGACGGACACCTACTCCGAGAATCCCACCAACTTGCATCATTCTCCCATCCTTGGCTGGGTGAGCGACGGCTACCCGATCTATGGCCCCTACGGTTACTCAAATGCGACCAACGCCAACAGTGGAGCGCGGCGGATGGTCAGCGGCTACGTGGTACGCAATGGCAGCAACGGCACGGTCAATCTGGCGGTCACTGGCCGGACCACTCTGCCGGCCTGGGCGGCCCGAGCCTACAACCAATCCACGAACCTCTCTGCAAGCCAATATGGGCCATCGGTCAGTTCCAGTTACCCGCTGGGCCGTTACATGGAGGACAACGATTACCTGGGAGACCTGGGCGAGACCCAAGGCGCCAGCTTCGATCTCGATGAATATAACGGGCGCTTCTGCGTCACCCCGGATTTTCCCAACGGCACCTACGCATATTTCGTTTGCATCGCTTCGAACGGCACGCCCGTCTTTCCCTACAATATCGGGGTGCAGTACTACGGCAGTCCGACCGGCAGCAGTGTCACGAGCGTCAGCGAGGCGGTCGCGACCCATTTCACAGGCGGTCCCAATACGCCCCTGCAATTGGCGAGCCCGGCCGTCCATACAACGAACGGCCTCGTGACCCTGACCTGGAGTTCGGTCGAGGGAGGCAGCTATCAGATTCTGTCGTCGACCAACTTGTTCACCTGGTCGGACCAAGCGACCAACATCGCTTCGCAGGGCATCACGACCGCCAGCAATTTCACGGGCAATGACAGAGCCGAGTTTTACCGCGCGGTGCGCACGGCCCTGGCCGCCTACGACCCGGTCAGCACCGGCAGCGGTGGCAGCGGCATTTCGAGCGTGTCTCCCACTTCCGGGAGCCGCGGTACGACCTTCACGCTCACCATAAACCTGAGCTCTAACGCGCAGCCTTCCCCCCCGCCGCAGAACGCGCCCATCAATAGCGTCATTGTGGGCACGATTACCGGGACCAGCGACGCGCACGTCAGCCAGACGCAAGTCACCAGCAGCATCACCGTTCCTTCTAACGCCGGCACTGGCGCGCAAACCGTCTCCGTCACATTCCCGGGTCCCCCCGACGATCCGACGAATACGGTCACTTACACCCTGGCAGGAGGCTTCACCATCCAGTGACAACGTTCCAAGGACAATTGTTGTGTTGAAAGCTATTTTAATGCTCTGGCTGCTGTGTGCATGCCTGCCGGCTCGTGGCGCCTCTCTTCGGGTCGAAATCACGCCCACAGTCGCCGGCGAAAAACTCCAGGTCGGCTCGTTGCGCTACCGGACCTTTGCCGGCGAGACGTTTTCGGTCACTCGCCTCAGCTATCTGGTTAGCGATTTCGCGCTCCAAGGCCCGAACGGCTCGTGGCTGCAGCTTTCCAATTCCGTTGCCTGGCTGGATTACGAGCAAAACCGGCTTTCCTTTCGCCTCGACTCGGTTCCCTCCGGGCAATTCCGCGCGATTCAATTCAGGGTCGGCTTAAGTGCCCCGTTGAACCACAGCGATCCGTCGAAGTTCCCCGCCGGCCATCCGCTCAACCCGAACTTGAACGGGCTGCACTGGAGCTGGCAAGGGGGCTACATCTTTCTAGCCCTCGAGGGGCTGTGGAGAAATCAAGCCGGCGAATTCGACGGCTGGGCGTATCACCTGGCGCGTGACACGAACGCCCCGCGCATTACCCTCAGCGCCCCCATCGACATCAGCCGCGAAACAAAGCTTGAGCTTGATTTCGATCTTGCCTCGCTGCTCGGCGCCCCGAGTCCAATATCCTTCACCAAAGACGGCACTTCGACGCACTCGCGCGATGGCGATCCGATAGCAGCTACGCTCGTGCGCAACCTTCCCGCCGCGTTTCGCCTCCGCGCCGTCAGCCAGTTGAGCGAAGCCCAGATTGCCGCGGCCGACCCCAAGCCGCTGTTCCTGCCGCAGAAGTTCACACCTTACCCGTTTCAAATGGGCGCGGCCTTTCCGGTCCCTGATTTGCCGCGCGACAACCCGCTGACCACCGAGCGGGTCGAACTAGGGCGCCGTTTGTTTTTGGACAAGCGCCTCTCCTCGAACAACAGCCAATCTTGCGCCGATTGCCACGCGCCGGAGAGGGTCTTCACCGACGCACGCCGCTTTAGCATTGGCGCAGAAGGCAAACCGGGGACGCGCCACGCGATGCCGCTGTTCAACCTGGCGTGGAAGCGCTCGTTTTTCTGGGATGGCCGCGCCGCGAGTCTGCGCGAGCAAGTCCTGCAACCGATTCAAAACCCCATCGAAATGCACGAAACCCTGCCCAGCGTCGTGCGCAAGTTGGCCGATGATTATCCGCCGCTGTTCGAGGCCGCATTCGGCGCACGCGAAATCACGGCCCAAAAGATCTCTTTGGCCCTGGAAGACTATCTGCTGACGCTTACGGCGTTCAAATCGAAGTTCGACCGGGCCATGCGCGGTGAAGCAAAGCTCAGCGCGCAGGAGCGGCGCGGGTTCGAGCTGTTCTCGACGGAATACGATCCACGGCGCGGGCAGTTCGGCGCGGATTGTTTTCATTGTCACGGCGGGCCACTGTTCCAGAGCCAGGCTTTTGCCAACAATGGCCTTGACACACATCCTGCGGACCCAGGCCGCGCGAAGGTGACGGGCAACGCCCGGGACGAAGGCAAATTTGCCGTGCCTTCGCTGCGCAATGTGGAACTCACCGCTCCTTACATGCACGACGGGCGGTTCAAGAGCTTGGAAGAGGCCGTCGAGCACTACGCCACCGGCGTTCGCCGCAGCGGGGCGCTGGACCCGAACCTGGCCAAGCATCCCGACGGCGGCGTGCCCTTGAGCGGCGCCGACAAACAGGCGATCGTCGCCTTTCTGAAGACACTCACTGACGAGCGCTTTTCCCAACCTGGGGCCGTGCAAGCCCTGGCGAAGAATCCATGAACAGTCCCGTTCTGTCCAAAACCTCGTAAAAGGCTCCGGATGGGAGCCTGGAGGCAGGTCTCCAATTGTCTCCAAAACGCTTCGCGACATGGCGTGCCAGCTCTGGAACAGGTTTGCCGAAGCTTTACGTTTCACGGGCGGAATCGGGGCTTGGCCGCTGGTTGGCGGCCGCTCGGGACACGCGGACGAGGCGTTCGCGCTCCGAGGGACTACCTGCCGGCAGGTTGGCGGGTGTAGAGTTCGAAGCCGGCGATAGCGTTGTTGGTTCGTATTGGACCGGCGGCGGATTGGTAGGAGGTTACGAGTTGGTCGGGGTCGATGAGGTGATGGCGGCGGCCGAGGATGAGGGCGTCGGGGGTCGGGGGAAAGGAGGTGGCGCGATCTTCCTTGGGCGGACGGAGGCCGGATAGGATTTCGGGGTTGGCTTGCAAATACCATTCCACGGATTCGCTGAGGTAGCCGGGCAGGATGGTCCAGGTCTTGATGGAATCTTTGTTTTCAGCCAGCCACTGGGCTACGGCGCGGGAGTCGCCTTTCCGGTAGGCGTGGCTGAAGTACCACTGGGCATCAGCCCAGAGGCCAACCAGCAAGAGGCAGGCGAGGGTAAGTGTTGGGAGGCGTGGGTCCTGGCGGACCGCCGCCGGGCGGACGGCGGCTGTGAGGGGAGACGGGGTGTCGGCGGGAGGCACGCAAGGCTTTAGCGGGGAGGCGGGAGCATCGGCGGGACGCCGATAGCACTTTGGTGGGAGAGCGGCGGCCAAGGCCAGGAACGCCAGCAGGGCGGGGAGGGTGTAGCGGACGTTGTACGGGAAGCCGGAGATCAGCGCATAAACGGCCACTACGCCGACGCCTAGAAAGAGCAAGCCGGTTTCTTTGCCGATGAGCAACTGGCGAGAGCTTCCGGCAAGGGCCAGTGCCATCAGGGCGAGCACCGCGAAGAGGATGCCCGTCTGGATAAGGTGCCGCGAGATCGCGAAGGAAGGCCCATGCGACTGGATATCGGTGATGGACGGACCAAAGGAGTAACCGCCCACAAAGGTGAGGAACGTGTAGATGATTTCCAGGCCCGACTGGCGCCGTCCGTAGCCCTCGCCCGGAGGATAGGACTTGAGCGCCAAGACGAGCAGACCCGCGATGACAATGGGAATATGGACGGCAAGGGTGCGGAATCCTTTCCGCTGGCGGAGGACATCAAGTCCATGCCACAGGCAGCAGGCGGCCGGAAAGACCAGGGCGGTCTTGTGCAGCGCGACGGCTGCCAAGGCCGATGCCACGTAGAGGGCCCACCATTTCCATGGGGAGCCGGCGCCGACGGGCTTGGGGATGCGGGCCAATTCGAAGGAGAGCAAGGTGAGCAGCCCGAAGAACAGCATTAGCGCGTAGGCCCGGGTTTCCTGCGAATACCAAATATGCAGGGGGTTGGTGGCGAGGAGCAATCCGGCAGCGAGGGCAGCGGCTTGATGGCGGCGCCAGAGATAAACGAGGGCGATGAACGCGGGGATCGAGAGGGTTCCCGCCAGCGCGGAGAGCCAGCGAGCCCTCAGCTCGGGATGGTCGAGGGCGTCTCCCGAGAGCCATCGCAACATGAGAAAGTAGGTGGGCAGGGAGTTATTGACCACGGCGCTCCTCTCATAAATGGTCTGGAGCGGGGCGCGGGCCACCTTGATGGAGCTTACCTCATCGGTCCAGAGCGATTGGTTGGACAGGCGAAAGAACCGCAGGCCCAGCGCAAGGAGGGTTAGCAGCAGTATCAGTGCAACAAAGAGTTTGCGCGAAGCAAATCCGGAAGCGGTAATGGTGACTGGCTTAGCCAACAGGGCAGAGGCTACTCAGGCGGGTAGCTGGATGGCAATAAAAAGCCATGGGGCAGTCCTGGCGGACGGCCACCGTAGAGCGTGAGAAGTGGAACAGCGAAGGGGAATCAGCCGGTGTTCGGCGCCCGCTGCGCCCGGGGGTCCTGGCGGACGGCCAAGGGCGCACCCCCACTGGCCCCGAGTTTGGATGACATGTGGAAAGAGGCCTCCTCTCCCCAGCCCTCTCCTCCCGAGGAGGAGAGGGAGCATAGGCGGGAGCGGTTGGGGCGGGTGGTCGCCCAAACTCCGGGGCAGTGGGGCGCACCCCTCGGCCGGAGGAAAGAAGGGGGAAACAAAACGCTTGCCACCCCAATAGATTGTGTGCTAAGAGAGGCTTTAACGCTATTAGCAGTGTCCAATTATGCGCTGTCCGAAGTGCGCCTGTCAGGATGACAAAGTGATCGATTCGCGAGCCTCACGCGAAGGAGCGACGATTCGTCGGCGTCGGCAATGTATCGCATGTGGTTATCGCTACACGACTTATGAGGAAATTGAGCGGGTGGGATTGGCGGTGCTGAAGCGGGATGGGCGGCGGGAAGAGTTTTCTCGGGAGAAGCTGATATCGGGCCTTAAGAAAGCCTGTCAGAAGCGGCCAGTGAGCCCGAAAGCGATCGAGGATTTGGTGGAGCGGATTGCGAATGAAGTCACGGACAAATATGAGCGGGAAGTGCCGGCTGAAGCCATCGGGAAGCTGGTGATGGAGGGTTTACGCCAGATGGATGAGGTAGCCTACGTGCGATTTGCGAGTGTTTACCGGCGGTTCCAGGAGGCGACGGATTTTGTCCACGAGGTGAAGAAGATGGGAGGCAAGGAAGAATGATCACCCTGGCTTCCGATTGTCTTTTATTTCAAATGCCCGGCGGGGAGAGCATGCCTTTTTCGGCGGAGATGATTTCGGTGGAATTGCTTGGGGGGACGTCGGCATGGTTTGACGGGGAGTTTGTGAGCCATGCGGCGCACGCGGTATTTCATTTTTTCAAGCACGAGCAGGGGCGGCAGACGGTATCGGTGGGTGAATTCGCCGAGGCGCTGGAGAAGGCGCTGCGGGGACTGGCGCCGGCGGCGCTGAGTTCACAGCCTGGCCGTGGGGAAGGGGATTTGTGCCGTTTGGCGAGCGAATCCGGGGAGGGAGGCGAGCTATTTTTCTTTCCGCGGCTGCGTGACGAATTGCGCCGTCAGCTTCAGGAGAGCCCGCGGGTGGTGCGTTTTCACGGTTTGCGCGGCTGCGTCAAACAGCTTGCGGGCGTGCGGCGCTGGACCCCGCGCTGCCGGACGTTGGAGGAGCGGATTGTGGAGTACATGCGCCAATGCCTCGGCGCCGAAGCCGGCCGGAAAGAACTCGCGCTGATAATTGAATAAGCGCGAATTTGATTGAGTTACGGCGGCGGATCCTGTATTCCTTCAAGCTCGAATTCAGGTGCAAATGGACGAACAACCGAGCGACAGGGTTCTCAAAGAGTTCCAGATAGAGTTTCTGGATAGCTGGCGGCGCTTGCCGAACAAGGGCTTTTTCCTGGTTTTGCTGGCAGCCTGGCTGGCGCTATTTCACTTTCTGGGCAACTCGGCGCGAGGCTACGCGCCGACCTCCTCGCTGATGGGCTGGATGTATATCGTGTTCAACCCCAAAGGGGGCGAGGATTCGACCGGGGACATCGGCAATTGGGTGCCGCTTTTGGTATTGGTATTGTTTTGGTGGCGGCGCAAGACATTGCTGGCGACGGAGCCGAAGCTCTGGGCACCGGGCCTGCTGCTGGTTGGGATGGGCCTGGCGATCCATATGGCGGGGTATGTGGTGCAACAGCCGACGATTTCGATCGTGGGGCTTTTCACGGGGCTATACGGGCTCATGGGACTGGCCTGGGGGCCGGCGTGGCTGCGGGCGAGCTTCTTTCCATTTTTTCTGTTTGCTTTCATGATCCCGCTGGGGTCGCTGAGCGTGCCGATCACGTTCCGGCTGCGGGTATGGGTTTGCCAGATCGTCGAGGGCATCTGCGGGAATGTGTTCGCGTTCGACATTGTGCGGGAGGGGACGGCGCTGAAGAATCCGGCGGGCAACTATCAATACGATGTGGCGGCTGCGTGCAGCGGGATTCGCAGCCTGACGGCGACGGCGGCGGTGGCGCTGATTTACGCGTGGATCTCGTTCTCGAGCTGGTGGAAGCGGGGCTTGTTGATTGCGTCGGCTTTTCCGCTGGCAGTGTTCGGCAACGTCGTGCGGCTGTTGACGATCATTGTGGCGGCGGAATTCTGGGGACAAGAAGCCGGCAATACCGTCCATGAGGGCGGGTGGATGGGGATTTTCAGCCTGCTGCCTTATATCCCGGCGTTTGCGGGATTGCTGCTGCTGGGGCGATGGCTGCAGAGAGGGGAAGACATGCAGAAACGGGACGACAAACACTCCTCCACGGCCGAGGTCAAGAACGCATGAACGGACGCAAATGGCTGTTGTTGGCGGTGGCACTGGGATTGATGGCCGGGGCGGCTGGAATGCTCGGGCGTTACACCGGCAAGCAGAAGCTCGGGACACCGGGGGTGAAGACCTGTGCTGTGCCGGCGGGAGGGGCGGAGGACAACGGCAAGCGGGTACGGGTGTTGGTGCCCGAGCGCGTGCTGGATTACCAGTCCGAGTGGATTGATGTGGACTCGATTACGCTGGGAGTGCTGCCGCAGGATACGAGCTTTGGGGCGCGGCGCTACAAAGGGCTGGACGGCTTCCAGATGGTGCTGAATGTGGTGCTGATGGGAACGGACCGGACGAGCTTGCACAAGCCGCAGTTCTGTCTGGAAGGGCAGGGATTGCGCATCGACCAGACGGCCTCGGAATCGACTAACATATGGGTGGGCGGGCCGCATCCTTACGCGCTTCCGGTAACCAAGCTGGTGGCGACGGACCCGGCGAGGCATGCGCGGGCGCTTTACGTGTATTGGTATGTGACCGACGGGGAGGTGAGCGGCAGCGCGACCGGGTTTGACCGGATGTGGCGGATGTCTTACGAGCTATTTCGCACGGGCATCCTGCAGCGGTGGGCCTATGTGAGCCTGCTGACGGAGTGCGCGCCGGGACAGGAGCAGGCAACGTTTGAGCGGATGAAGCAATTCATTGCCGCGATGGTGCCGGGACTTGAACAGGCGCCGGGGAGTTCCTCGACGGGGGGGGAATCCGCGTCCACCCAATGACCGGAGACAAAGAAGCATTGCCTCCCGCGGAGGATTTCTGCTAAGCTCCTTTTCCGCCTGAATACCACTTGCATATGCTGCGCCGCGACCGCTTAATTCGGATGCAAATCCAGGAGTTAGTGGATGCCTGCATCTTCGCGCTCGCGTTTTGGCTTTCGTATGTGCTGCGGTCGAACCCCGACATCATCGATCTGTTCAACCTGCAGGCGGTGGATTTATCGGACCGGTATGCTTATGTCTGGCTCTACCTGCTGCTGATTCCGGCGGCGCCGATGATTCTGGAGGCGCAAGGCTTTTACAATCGGCCGATATTGTGTTCCCGGGCTACGACCGCCTGGATCCTGTTCAAGAGCTGCGTGCTCACGACGCTGTGCCTGGTGTTAATCCTGTTTTTATTCCGGATTGATGTGGCGCGGTTTGTGATCATATGGTTTGGATGCATCAGCTTTGGGCTGGTCTTCATCAAGGAGGAGATATGGATGATGGTGATGCAAAGCCGGATCATCCAGCCCCAGTATCGGCGCCGGTTCATCCTGATTGGCACACGGGAGGAGACGGTCCGGATGGCGGGGGAGTTGAAGAGCAAGCCACACACCGGCATTGATGTGCAGGCGCAGGTGGACCTCAACGAGACGCCGGTGCGGCGCCTGGTGGAGATGCTGCACGAGCACTCGGTCAACGGGGTGATTCTGAACGCCAACCGAGCGTGCCTGGAGCGGTTAGAGGAGGCGATTCGCGCCTGCGAGCTGGAAGGGGTGGAGGCGTGGCTGGTGGCGGACTTTTTCAAGCCGCAGATATCGCGCACGAGCCTGGACGATTTTCTGGGCCGCCCGATTCTGGTTTTTCGGAGCGCGCCGGATGCTTCGTGGCAGGGGGTGCTGAAGCAGGTTATCGACACAGTGGGGGCGTTCGTGGCCCTGCTGATTCTGGGGCCGCTGGTGCTGCTTCCCGTGGCGCTGGTGGTGAAGCTGACATCGCACGGGCCGGTATTTTTCAAGCAGCAGCGTTCCGGGCTGAACGGCCGGCCATTCACCCTTTACAAGTTTCGGACCATGGTGACGAATGCGGAGCAACTTCAGCACGAGCTGGCGGCGATGAACGAGATGAGCGGCCCGGTGTTCAAGGTGACCAATGATCCGCGGATCACGCCGATTGGACGCTGGCTGCGCAAATTCAGCATCGACGAGTTTCCGCAGCTATACAATGTGTTGCGCGGGGAGATGAGCCTGGTGGGGCCGCGGCCGCTGCCCGTCGATGAGGTGAAGCGCTTCAATGACATGGCGCATCGCCGCCGCTTGAGCGTGAAGCCGGGCCTGACCTGCCTCTGGCAAATCAGCGGCCGGAACAACGTGAAGGATTTCAAGGACTGGGTTCGCCTGGACCTCGAATACATTGATCATTGGTCAATCTGGCTCGACCTGAAGATACTCTGCCTGACCATTCCGGTGGTGCTGGTAGGCACCGGGGCCAAGTGAAGGCGCCCAGGGTAGCCGCGGGGTCTCAGACGCCAAAGAAGGCTGTGGAACAGCCGGCTCAGAATACATGAAAACGAAAAAACGCACCTTTCTTGCGGCTCACAAACCGACCAGCGTGGTCACGGGCGCCGCCGGGTTTCTAGCTTCGCACCTGACCGACCTATTGTTGGCGCGAGGCCACAAGGTCATCGGCATCGACAATTTTGTCACCGGGTCGGTTGACAACATCTCCCACTTAGGCGGCAACCCGGACTTCAAGTTCATCGAGCAGGACGTGACGGAGTTTTTATTTCTGAACGCGGCGGTGGATTACGTTTGGCATTTCGCCTCGCCGGCGAGCCCGGTTGATTACCTGGAGCTGCCGATTCAGACACTGAAGGTGGGTTCGCTGGGGACACACAAGGCGCTGGGCCTGGCGATGAACAAGGGGGCGCGGTTTCTGATTGCGTCCACGTCGGAGATCTATGGGGATCCGCTGGTGCATCCGCAGACGGAGGAGTATTGGGGCAACGTCAACTCCATCGGGCCGCGGGGCTGCTACGACGAAGCCAAGCGTTTTGCCGAGGCCCTGACGATGGCGTATAACCGGGAGCACCACGTTGCCACGCGCATCGTGCGGATTTTCAACACGTATGGACCGCGCATGCGGCTGCACGATGGCCGGGTGGTGCCGGCGTTCGTGAGCCAGGCGCTCAAAGGGCAGCCGCTGACGGTGTTTGGGCGGGGCCGCCAAACGCGCAGCTTCTGTTACGTGTCGGATCTTATCGAGGGGATTTACCGGCTGATGATGAGCGACTACGACCGTCCGGTGAACATCGGCAACCCCGCGGAGCTGACCGTGCTGGAGTTTGCGAAGGAGATTATTCGGGCGACCGGCTCCCGGAGCAAGATCGCGTTCAAGCCCTTGCCGGTGGACGATCCGCGGCAGCGGCGGCCGGACATAACCAAGGCGAGGAAGCTCTTGGGGTGGGAACCGCAAGTGGCCTTGGGGCCAGGGCTGGTAAAGACGATCGAATATTTTCGGGGGAAAGTGTGATGCGTGAAAGTCACGCCTTTTGCGTGAAGTTCACCCGTTTCCAACCTAGGCAGAGGGGTGAAAGCCCAAGCAACACTCTTGGCATGGTTCTTGTTGATAGTGATGGGTTCATGAAAGATCACGCGGCATGATATTCGACGGTTGTCCCCGGCTGTGGCGCTTTCCGGATCGTTTTTATTTTTTGAGCGGCTTTTCGTTTTTGGGTTTGACGCTGGCGCGGGATTTAGGTAACCAGCACGGGCTACCCCGGATAGCTAGCCTGTGGGCAGCCAGATCGTGTGTTCGTATGCCGGCTTTGTGATGCGACAGTAAATGCTGAACTTAAAATCATTTCTCGCGGTAGATTTCGGGGCAGGCAGCCTCAAGTTGGCCGAGTTCGAGGTAAACGAAGCCGGGGGCTTGCGTTTGAAGCAGTATGGGCTCAAGCCGCTGGGGCTAGAAGGCTCGCAGGAGGCCACGCGGGAAGCGACGATTCTGAAGGCGCTGCAGGAGATGCTGGCTGAGCGGGGGATCAAGGCCAGGACGGTCAACGTTTGCGCTCCGGGCTTTCATGTTTTTTCGAAGTTCGTGAAGCTGCCTCCGGTGGATACGGGCAAGGTCGGGCAGATCATTGAATACGAGGCCAAGAGCAACGTGCCGTTTCCGCTGGAAGAGGTGGTGTGGGATTACCAAATTCTGGGCTCGACTCCGGGCGGGGAACTGGAGGTTCTGCTGGTGGCCATCAAAGCGGACATTGTCGAGGGGCTGTTCCGGGTTACGGAAACGGCGGGCTTGAGGCAGCAGTTGGCGGATGTCTCGCCGGCGGCGCTGTGCAACGCTTTTCGGTACAACTATGGCGACCTGGAGGACTGCACGATGCTGTTGGACATCGGCGCCAAGACGAGCAACCTGCTTTTCTTCGAGAAGGGCAAGGTATTCTCCCGCAGCATCAACCTGGGGGCCAACTCCATCACGCAGGACTTTGCCAACGAATCGAAGCTCAAGTGGGATGCGGCTGAGAAGATCAAGATAGACGAAGGCTTTGTGAGCCTGGGAGGCGCGTACGAAGAGCCGGAGAATCCGCATCAGGCGGCGATTTCAAAGATCGCGCGCCAGTTCATGACGCGGCTGCACATCCAGGTCAACCAGACGATGCAGTTTTACCGGGGCCAGCAGGGCGGGTCGGCGCCTCAGCGGCTGTTTTTGTCCGGGGGCGCTTCGATCATGCCCTACACGGCGCAGTTTTTCGCGGAGAAGCTCAACGTTCCGGTGGAGTATTTCAACCCGTTCCGGAATGTGCAGTTCGATCCTTCGGTGAATCTGGAGGAATTGGCGCGGGTAGCTCATTCCCTGGGCGAGGTAGTGGGGCTGGGGCTGCGGAACCTGGCGCAATGCCCGGTGGAGCTGAACCTGATGCCCGACAGCACGCTCAAGTGGCAGAGCTTCAACCAGAAGAAGCCGTATTTCATCGCGACGATTTTCAGCATGGTGCTGGTGGTGGGGGCGATGGGATGGCTATTCGATCAATTAGCGGACGCAAAAGCGACGGCGCTGGAGGACATCACCAAGCAGGTGGATCCGGCGAAGCACAGGTCCGAGCAGTTTGGTGCGGCGTACAAGGCGTTGCAAAAGACGACCAACGAAGTGGGGCGGGTGGTTAGCTGGATGGACGACCGTTATTATTGGGCGGACGTGATGAACGAGTTGCGGCAGGTGCTCATCCGCGTGGAAGTGGGGACCAAGGCCAAGCTGCGCACGGACACCGGCGTTTGGATCGAGCGGTTATCGAGCACGCAATTGCCCCTGGCGGAGAGCCCTAACGGCGGCATGCGCAGGCCCGAGATTCCGCCGCCGGCGGCGGCACCCGGGCGGGGCCCCCGGCCGACAGCGGCGGCCGCGGCGCCGGCAGCGGCAGCGGCGGACACCAACGGGATTGTGATGGTGACGTTCCGGGCCATCAGCCTGACATCGACGGCCAACATTTCCACGGCGGACACGGACACGGCATTTGCCGTTCTCAACGAGATCAAGAGCAGCCCGCTATTCGACGCGGACAAGACGACCTTTGTGGGCAGCGTGAGTCCTCCGGAGCCGCCCGGGACTTTCACGTTCGGGGTGGCGATCAAACTGAAGCGGCCGCTCAAGCTCTAGTATGACCTGGATCAAGCGCAATCTCTATTTCCTGATCTTCTGCGTGGCGGCGGTCGCGCTGATGGGCCTGGCGGGCTGGTATTTGTACAGCAAGTGGGAGCTGAGCAACGCCAAGACGGCCAAGCTCAACGAGCAGTATGAAACGCTAAATCGGCTCAAGTCCGAGAAGCCCCATCCGGGATCGCGCGACGTCGACAACATCGAGGCGGCCAAGAAGCAGCGGCAGCAATTGACCAATTACATTCAGCAGGCCCGCGCGTTTTTCCAGCGCGCGCCGGCCATTCCGGACTCTCCGAAGGTCAACAGCCAGGAGTTCACGGCGGCGCTTCGCAAGACTATCGATCGCTTGCAGCGCGATGCGACGGCGGCGAGCGTGAGCCTGCCGCCCGAGCCGGGCGGGTACAGTTTTTCTTTCACGGCTCACAAGGACCGCTTGGTTTTCGCGCCGGGGAGCCTGGAGCCGCTCTCGGTCCAACTGGGCGAGGTCAAGGCCATCTGCGACATCCTGTTCCAAGCCAAGATCAACTCGCTGGATAATCTGCGGCGGGAAAAGGCCTCGGCGGATGATGCCGACGGGCCGCCGACGGATTACCTGATTCAGAGCTCGACGACGAACGACATGTCGGTGCTGACGCCTTACGAGCTGACCTTCCGGTGTTTTAGTTCCGAGCTGGCTTCGGTGCTGGCGGGGTTTGGCGGATCGCCCTACGCGTTCATCGTGAAGGACATCACGGTGGAATTGGCGTCGGCCTCGGCGGGACTGGTGACGGACATGAACTACCGGGGCGGCATGGGCGGCATGCCGGGGATGCCGAATTCGCCTCGTCCGTATCGGCAGATGCAGCCCCAGCCTCAGCCCCGGCCGATGGAGCCGGTGAGAGAAGCGAATTTCGCGCCGGGCGCCAGCGGCAAAGGCGGTTTGCCGACGGTTCTGGATGAGAAGCCGTTGCGAGTGACGCTGACGCTGAGCGTGGTGAAACTCCTTCCCCAAAAGTAAGATGGATTTCCTCAAGAAAAACTACGAAAAGATCCTGCTCGGCGTGGTGCTGCTGGGGCTGGCGGTGGCGGTGGGCTCTCTGCCCATCAAGATCAACAGCGAAAAGGCGGACTTGGAGCAGAAGAAACTCACGGTGACCAGTGTGCACGTGGTGCCGCTGCCGAGTTTGGACATGACGCTGCCCGATGCGGCGCTGCAGCGGATGGCCTCGGCTCCGGCGATCGATTTTGGGAAGCCCAACAAGCTGTTCAACCCGATGGCGTGGCAGGAGACGCCGGATCATCACCTGATTCCCGGGAGCAGCGTCGGTCCTTCGGCGGCGAGTGTTACGAACATCACACCGCTGTATTTGAAGCTGACGCTCGACGCGGTGAACCTGGTTGAGGCGGGGGCGAAGTACACGATCGGCATCGAGAAGGAAGGGGCCCTGGTGGCGTCGGCTCGGGTGAAGAAGGGAGCGTATTGCTCGCTGAATCCGCCGACCAAGAACGACACCTTCACCATGCTCGAGGTGAAGGGCAAGCCTGAGGAGCCGAGCCAGATTGTGGTGGAGCTCAACGACACGGGGGAGAAAGCGGTGATCACCAAGGATGAGCCGTACAAGCGCATCGACGGCTATACCGCCTCGCTGCGCTACGATCCGGAGAAGCGGGTCTGGGACAAGCGGCGGGTGGGCTCGATTCTGTCGTTCAACAATGAGGATTACAAAATTGTTTCCATTAATTCCAACGAAGTGATATTGTCGGCACCCAACCAGAAGAAATGGACTATAAAGTATAATCCAGTCCCTTGAAAAGAAGATTGACTCTGAACCGCGTTGACGCTTTACTGAACGCCACCATTCCCATGATCAAAGCAGCTATTCTCCCATTGAGCCTCATCCTTCTCCTTGCCGCCGGGTCTGTCTACGCGCAGATGCCCGCGACGGACACCGCCATCGATGAAGCCGTGATGCGCCAGTCCTATCTTGTGACCTTGCAGCAGAAGCTGGTGGTTGCCAAGGGCGCCCAGGCCCGTGGCGAACTGCCGCAGGCGGCCAAGCTGTACGGCGACTGCTGGGAGCTGGTGCAGAAGATCGGGATCGATAACGCTCCCGCCGAATTCCAGCAGGTGCGGATTGGGCTGGGGACGGTGCGCCTGGAGCTGGCGCGGGAGGCGCAGAGCCGCAACGATTTGGTTCAGGCGGACAAAGAGGTGCGCGAAGTGCTTCGAGTGGACCCGACCAACGCGCAGGCAAGGGCGTTTGAGCGGGAAAACAGCCATTTGCTGGCCGCCCAGCAGGGCCGCATTCCCAGCCCGGACATGAAGAACGTCATTCCGCCCATTATCACCAATCAGATCAGCGCGGCGACACTGGTTCAGGACGGCCGGGTCTATTACGAGATGGGACGGCCCGAGGAGGCGGAGGCCAAGCTGCAGCAGGCGATCCGGGTCGATCCGATGAACCAGTCGGCCTATTACTATCTCAACCTGGTGCGGGAACAGCGCTTCAAGATCGCGCAGAACAAGCGGGATGTGGAATCGCGGCAGAAACTGGTTGATATCGAAGAGAACTGGGAAAACTCGGACACTCGCAGCCTATTGCCCGTTCCCAACCCCTACACTCATACCAACACGGTGTTTACCAGCAAGAGCCGGCAGGTTATTTATCGCAAGCTGGACATCATTCATTTCGACACGGTGAAGTATGACGGCCTGCCGCTGACGGACGTCATCAGCGATCTGAACGACAAGGCCAAGCGGCGGGATCCGGAGAAGAAGGGGATCAATTTCATCATCAATCCGAACTCCGACGGGCCGGCGGTCACGTCGGTGCGCGGGGCTGGGCCGGCGGCTGGGGCGGTTGATCCGGCGACGGGTTTGCCGGTGCCGGAGGCGGCTGCGCCGACCGAGAGCATTGATATGGCTTCCATTCTGATCAAACTCAACCCGCCGCTGGAGGATGTGCGCCTGGCCGACCTATTGAATGCGATCGTCAAAGTGGCGGACAAGCCGATCAAGTATTCGGTGGAAGATTACGCGGTGGTCTTCTCGGTCAAGAGCCGGGAACCTGTGCCGCTGTTTGTCCGCACGTTTAACATCGACCCGAACACGTTTTATCAGGGACTTCAAGGGGTGAGCTCGGTTTTCTTTGGCAGCCAGAACGTGGGCAGCGGCAGCACCGGCGGCGGCGGGGGCGGCGGGGGCGGCGGGGGCGGCAGCGGCAGCAGCGGCGGGGCCATTGTTCCGGTTGTTGATTTCGCCGGCGGCAGCACGGGCGGCAGCAGCGGCGGCCGTGGCGGCGGCGGCGGGGGCGGCGGCGGCGGGGGCGGCAGCGGCGGGCAGAATGTTGGCGTGAAGTTTCTCACCCGGACCAACATGATGTCCGAAGTTGGAGTAGCTGCCAGGACGTTCTTCACGACGATGGGGGTGGATCTGGCCCCGCCCAAGAACGTATTTTTCAACGATCGCAGCGGCGTGCTGTTTGTGCGTGCCACGATGGAGGATCTGGACATCATCGAAAAGGCGATCCAAGTGCTCAACACCGCGCCTCCGCAAGTCAACATCAAGGCCCGGTTCGTGGAGGTCACCCAAAACGACAACAAGCAGCTTGGCTTCGATTGGTATTTGGGCAACTTCCTGATGGGCGGCGGCAGCATGGGGTTGCAAGGGGGCACAGCTCCTTCCTTCAACGGCACACCGACCGCGGCCAATCCGATTGGGGTGTTCCCCGGCAATCCGAGTCAAGGGGTCAATTCCGCCGGCGGCACGGGGACGGCGATTGCTCCCGCGAGCACCGATCAGATGCTGACGGGCGGTTTGCGCAATGGCGCCAACACGCTCTTCACGCTGTCGGGCATTCTGACGGACCCTCAATTCAGGTTGGTGGTGCATGCCTTGGATCAGCGCGACGGCGCCGATGTGCTGAGCGCTCCCGAGCTGACGATCATCAGCGGCCGGCAGGGCCAGATGAAAGGCACCGATGTCCAGACCGTCATTACCAGCTATAGCACGGGCGGGGTGGGCGGCGGCGGCATTGGCGGGGCGACCGGCGGCGGCATCACCAGCGATGTCAACGCCAAGAAGGATTTCGTGGCGATTGACGTTCAGGACGTGCTGGCCAAGGTGGCGGCCATGCCGATTACGGAGTGGAGCTACAAGACCGAAGAGGCGGTGCGTCACGTAGGGCCGATGGCGCAGGATTTCCGCGCCGCCTTCAACCTGGGCACGGACGACAAGCACATTGCGGTGGTGGACGAAGGGGGCATCGCTTTGGCGGCCATCAAGGGCCTGAACGATAAACTGGAAGCGGAGGTCAAGCAGGCCAAAGCCGACCTGGAGGCCAAAGACAGCGAGCTGAAGGCGCTCAAGCAGCGTCTGGACAAGCTTGAACAACTACTGGCCAGCCCGGCCCACCCGGCTGCCCAAAACCCCACGGAGGCCAAGTAAGCTTCCCATTCTCGATGCCAGGAATTCGTTGAAAGCACAGATTATGAAAATCCCCAACCAATTTTCGCTCAATCGCGGATGGCTGCTCGCCGGGCTGTTGGTGCCGCTGTTGTTCCGTCCGATCCAGGTTTCGGCCCAGGTGGTGCAGGCCGCCCAGGCGATTCCGTTCTTGCAACCTGTTCCCGAGGCTTTCGAGCTGGGGCCGGTGCTGGATGTCATTCCGTGCGTGCTCTCGGACGGGGTGACGATCAACCTGACGTTGATCCCGACGATGATGGACTTCGTGGGATATGATGATCCGAGCACGGTGCTTAGCTCATCCGGAGCGCTGCCCACGGGCACTATCCTGGTGCCGACGGTGCTGCCGCGCTTCCGGGTGCGCCAGGTCATTACGACGGTCAATGTTTGGGACGGGCAGACCGTGGTGCTGGGCGGATTGATTACCGAGAACGTCAGCAAGATTAAAGACAAGGTCCCGATGCTGGGGGATCTGCCGGTGGTGGGGAGGCTCTTCCGGAGCGAAAGCAGCACCAGCTCCAAGAGGAACCTGATGATATTCGTCACGCCGACCATCATTGATCCGGCCGGCAACCGCGCGCACTCGCCGGAGGAGATGCCTTTTGCGCAGAGCGGCATTCCGGTCCAGCCGCAACCCGGCGGGCCCGGCGACCCGCAGCCGCTGCTCCGGCCGATAAGCCCGCCGGCGGCGCCGGCGGCGGCCCCGGCCTCGGCCGCGCTTGAGGCGCCGGCCGCACAATAACCCTCAAAATCCGATTTGTTATGTTGCTGTTCATCCGCAAATCAGCACTGAGTTGGTCCTTGGCGCTGGCGCTGCCCGCTGTCGGGCTTGGGCAGGGCAGCTTCTCGAGCAGCGGAGGCGAGCACCTCATTGCTGGCTCGCTGCCGGGGGACCAGACGCGTCCGCAACTAAGCCTTTCTCCCAGCGGCGGGTATGTGGTGTGGGAGGACAACGCCATCGACACCAACGGAACCTGTATCGCAGGGGTTGCTCTCGATAATTCTTTTTCTCGGGTGCTGGCGCCGTTCCGGATTAGCCAAAGCACTCCCGGCAACGCGGAGCGGCCGCAGGCGACTTTACTTTACAATGGCGGGGCTGCTTTTATTTGGCAAGGGGGGCCTGCTGGTCTGCAGCACATTTACGCGCGTTTCAGTTCGCCGAGCAACACCTGGCTTGGGGGAGATGTGCGCCTGAGCACTCCCAGCGACAATTTCCAGGTGAACCCGGCCATTGCGACTCTCACGAATGGCAACGTGGTTGCCGTTTGGGGCAGCTATAACCAGTTCAGCTCCTCAAGCATGCAGGACGTTTACGGTCGGATCCTGACGCCTGCGGGCACCAACAGCGGCCCGGAGTTTCTTATCAATCAGTTCACCGCCTACAACCAGCGGACCCCCGCGGTGGCTGCCCTGGCGGGCGGCGGGTTCATCGTCGTGTGGGTTTCCGAACAGCAGCGGGTTGAAGTTGTCAGCATAACAAACCTTGTGGCTACCGCCTCCCAGAGCACCCACGCGAGCCTTGATGTTTACGGCCGGCTCTTTAATGCGGACGGCTCGGCTGCCAGCGACGAGTTTCTCATCAACACCGGCTCTGACGTTTGCGCCAACCCGCGCGTGGCCGGCGCGACGAACGGCGGTTTCATGGTGGTCTGGGGCCAGAAGAGCAGCGCCGTCCCGACCAATGGCTGGGATATTTTCGCCCGTGCCTTTTCAGGTTCAAACCCTGCCGGCGGCGGTCCCGCGCAGACGGTCAATACGACCCTGTATGGCGACCAGTATATTCCCCAGGTTAGCGTTTTGGGGACCAACTATCTAGTGGTCTGGACCAGCTTGGGCCAGGACGGGGACCAGGAGGGAGTTTATGGGCAGTTTCTGGCGGGAGACGGCACGCCGCAGGGTGGTGAGTTCGGCGTGAATACCACTACCGTGAGCCGCCAGATGCAGCCGGCGGTGGCCTCTGACAATCTGGGCCGGTTTGTTGCCGTGTGGACCAGCTACACCGGGCTGAGCAGCCGCTTCGACCTGGAGGCGCAAAACTACGCGACCGGCGGGTTCGTTCCTCCAACCCTAGCAGCCGCCTATCAACCGGTGCCGCCCCTTCCCGGCGACAACACCACGGGCGCGAACACCGGATTGGTTATGACGAGCCAGCCGAGCGTCCAATATCCGGGAGGCTCGACCTCGATTCTGACGAACGGGAACGCCACCGCTTTGCCCCGAGCTACTTACAGCGGGCTCTTCTACGAAGCCGGCGGGGTCAATGTCCGAAGCTCCGGCGCCATCACTGCCAAGACGGGATCGAAGGGGGCCTACAGCGCCAAGTTGATGCTGGGGGGTCACAGCTATTCGATGTCGGGCCATTTCAGCACCAACGGATGCGGCACCAACACGGTGCGCCGCGGATCCGGCCAAAGCAATCTATTAGTCCAGCTCCAAATCGATTCCGTCAGCGGCAACCAGCTCGGCGGCACGATCCAGTCGGGAGCCGATTGGACCGCTTCGATTTACGCCAACCGGCAGGTTCAATCGGGAGCCGGGGTGCAAGCGGGCAAGTACACGCTGATTCTTCCGCCCGACGACAACTCTGCCAACGGGCCTGCGGGGTCCGGTTACGGGACGATGAGCTTAAGCCGCACGCTGAGCCTGGGGCTGGGGCTGGGGCTGGCGGACGGGACAAAAGTGACGGTGTCGGGCGGGGTGTCCAGGGATGGCGCCTGGCCGGTTTATGCGTCGCTTTATGGGAACGGCGGGCTGCTGATGGGCTGGATGCATGGTACCACCAACCAGGCCGACAGCGATTGCGAGGGACAGTTGGCTTGGGTCAAGCCTCAGGGCGTTGCGGCCAGCTACCATCCCGCCGGGGGCTTTACCAATTCGATCTCCGGGGTGGGGTCGATCTACACCCAGTGCCTGCCGGGCGGCAGCCTAACCTTTAGCGGCGGCGGTTTGAATGCGCCGCTGATCAGCGGCTTAGGGTTTGATGAGCAGAAACAGGCCGTCAGCAGCCTTGGCAATCGACTAAGCATGCGGGTGGAGCTGTCCACAGGACTGTTCCAGGGCACGGTTACGGGGCTGAGCATTGGCAAGGTTTCGTTCCAGGGTGTCGTTTTCCAGAAAAGCAGCATAGGCGCCGGCTATTTTCTGGGAGCCAATCAACAGAGCGGCGCGGTGGACCTGAGCCCGGAGGAGTAAACTGCCAGGACCCTGCGCGCTGATATACGGAAAACCGATTTACTATGTTGCGACTCTTCAAGCGATTCTCGTGCATGGGGCTGCTGGTGATCAGCGCGCCAGCCGCGTGGGGCTTTACTCCGAGTGGACCGCTCACGGGCACCGGCAGCGAAGCATGGCAGATTGTTGACCTGGGATTCAACAAGACCTGGGTGGTGGACAATGTTGGCCCCAAGAATCTGGGGGTCGAATATCGTCGCAACACGCCGGTGATGTACTATGCCTGCGACGCCAGTTTTCTGGATTACTTCGGCAGCGGCGGGTTGGCCGCCATCGACCAGGCCTTCGCCGCCTACAACCTGTTGAGCAACGTGGATATCTACTCCAGCGATCTGCATGAGGTGCCAATGGAAACGACGCGCGACAACTTGCTGGCCGCGACCCTGGGTATTTCAGATGTCAAGTCGTCAACCATGGCGGCACTGGCCGAGAGCCTGGGGCTGGCCGATTCGGTCCGCTACATTTGGAACCTTCATGACCGCACGACTATTCCCGGCAGCACGGCCACGTGTCCTTTCAATATGCTCTACCTGGTGGTGGAGCGGAACTTTGATCCGGTCATTGGTCTGGGGGCGACTCAACAGAAGCCCACTGCGTATGTGAACGGCGTGTTTTATGACTATCAGATCCACGACTATTGCACGTTGCCTCCCGGAGTGCAGGACTCTCTCTCGGAGGCTCTTGAGGTTACGGTTGATCCTGATGCCGGCTTGCACTTTCCGGTGGCTAGCGGGATGGATCAGTTGTTAGCCGGATCTTATTACACCGGCCTGACCTTCGACGATATCGGCGGTTTACGCTATTTGATCAGCGCGAACAATATGAATGTGGAGGGCATCGCTCCCGGCGCGCAGTTGATGGTCACCAACCCGACGCCCCAGGCGCTCTTTACTTCCAACCTGACGCTTTTTGCGATGGAGGCACTGACCAATGACGCGGCCGCGATGATCGCCTTGTATCCGACCTTGGTGGACACGTCGATTGCGGTGGATGTGCTCCCCGTTTGGACCACCAACGTGACCGGTTACTATAGCAATGCGCCCTGGGCGCCGACGGGCTACCCGATACTGGTTCTTCAGACCAATGTGGTCTTCACTACCGTGACCGTGTACCAGCACTCGTTCGGGAATGTCTTTGTCGTCAGCAATGTCGCCCCGAACTCCTGGGTCGTGCTGCCACTGACCACCATCCCGACGAACACGGTGAGCGTTGTTTCCACGATTCAAACGGTGAGTATCACCAACGCTGTGTCCCCCTACAGCCCACCCGGCAGCGTTCCGCCGCTGACCACGAATACCAGCACGTCTCACATCTTGACCGACGTGTTGACGGGAGACTTTTTCATCGGTACCCCGGCCAACTTTAGCTGCGGCTCCGCGATTACGGCGGTGCTGGAGACCAACCTGGCCCCAATAACCAACGTATTGGTCTCCATAACCAACATCGGCATCGCGACCAACACCACTACGGCAGGTGCCACCAACGTGCAGTCCTATACGGTCAACCTGATCATTCCCGCGACCAACCACGTCTATCTGGTCCACTCCATCGACTGCGTAGCGGACACCCCGGCTCTGCGCCAGGGCATTGAAAAGATCACTTTTATCCGTCGGGATTACGATTCGCTCCTGAGCCGGACCTATATTCCCATCACCAATCAGTACCCCATTAATATGGTGTCCAACTTTGCGATCGTCCCGCAGTTGGTGCGGCGCGTTGTTACGGCTCCGGATTTCCTCATCACCGCGACCGATCTGTCGCCCGGGCCCAACGCCCTGCGCGTTGTTAATTCGCTCGCGCGCACGGTTCCTCTTTGGGACACCGCCAGCACGCCCGCGGGCGATGTCGGTCCCGGCGTGATCGACCCCGGTGCGACGATCACCTTTAACACGTCGGCGCCGATCTTCGGCAACGACTTTGCGATTGTGAACACGAATGCCTTCCTGCTCAACGATGCCAACATGATCCCGTGGTACATCTGGGGTTCGTTCGATGGGACCACTAATCCGGTGGTGACCTATCCTAGCGGATTCAGCATCGAGGATCTGGAGAGCCAAGTGCTGGTGCAGGTCAGCCCGCAGACGCTGCCGGACGGGGGCGAGGGCAGTGCCTACAGCGCCACGTTGACCACACAGGCGGCTTCCAGCAACAGCAACTGGTGGCAGGCCCCTTACACCTGGACTTTGGCCACCGGGTCCCCTGGGCTGCCTTTAGGCCTGAATCCGGGGGATCCCGGTTCCGGCACCATCTTCGGGACCCCGCAACAGGACGGCACCTTTACGATTTCCGGCACCCCGCAACAGGAGGGAACCTTCGACTTCATGCTCCAAGTGACGGACTCGCAGGGGCACTCGGTGGTGCGCAGTTTCTCGATTACCATCAACCCATGATTATCCGGCGGCCAGCCTGCTACGATTGATTGAAGAATTATGAAAAGCAATTTGTTTGCCGGCATTGTAACCCTGGGATTGGCTTGGGCCGCGCAGGCGCCTGCTCAGCCCATGCCTCTCTACACGGTGCCGCAGGGGGTGCAAGAGCCGCTCTATCCGATCGACGCGGTGAGTGTGTTTGTCCCTTCCGGCGCCACCTTCATAGGGGAGGCCGCATGGCCTGAACTGTTTCAGACCTCGGACACGCTGAACTACACTAACCAGGGCACCATGCTTCTGCTCCCGGGGGGGGATTTTGAGACCTTTCCCGCCTCGACCGCATCTTACACGCAGCACATGGCGGCCAACTTCATTAACGACGGCAACTCGCCGTTCAACGGGACCGTCAGCTTTTCGGAAGGAACCTGGTCACCGTACAACTTATACGGTCCAGGGCGGCTCATCATCGCCGCTACCAACATCGTTAATTCCGGCGTGATTGATTGCGGCGAGACCATAGACCAGTTTGTAGGTATTATCGGCGCCACAAATAATGGCAGCGGCACCAACACCATCACCAGCTACACCGCGGCAGGGCTCATCAGCCTGACGGGCGGGGACGTGAATCTGAGCTACGGGACGCTGCGGACGCCGACGCCCAGCGACGAGCCTGACTTTTTGACCTACGGCATGCTGGACGAGTACTGGGGCTTAGGCCGAGAGACCAACGGAATGGTTCCTGCCGAATTGCTGCCATTTGGCGACATCGCGGAGGCGCCAATGGCGCTGGTCACCGATCGCACCTATCAGCCACCGCAACCATACTTTGTGCCGGTTGAGTTGTTCAATCCGACGACTTACGTTTCCGTGGTTCCGGATCCCTTCCAGCCGATCGGCAACACCGACTACCAGGTGGTGATGGTGGCCAACGACAACACGAATTTCAACCTGTCGGTTTATTTCCAGCCTGGCCAGGAGATCCTGGTGCAATGGGAGTGGCAAACGACCAATCCGTTCACCGGAGCGCTCCGGACCAACTACCTCGCGCTCCAGGACACTTTCGCCTCGCGGTTCCTGCCCGACGCCACCAACTTCTACTTCGTCCCCGATGGCGAGGTGATCCCTCAGGCCGGCTCGGGGATTATGTCCGGCGGCTACCCGCGTCCAACCTATATACCGGTCAACTATACTTTCAGCGGCCTTAGCAGCAGCTTGACCAACCTCTTTACCGGAGCCCAACCGGGTTCGGCTACGGGTATTCTCGATGGCAACCTGGTGACAAACGACTACGCGGCCTACGAGGCGGTGTTCTCGACGTCGGGCCAGTTATTGCAGGATCTGCCCGGCGCCAACGTCACCAATCTGGCGGGGCGGGTTGAGGTTACGGCGGCAAACAGTCTCGACCTGACGCAGAGCCGGATTTCGGCGATGGCCTATGTGCTGCTTAAGGCGACCAACGCCTTTCTGGGGAGCCAGGGCGCGCAGATTTCGGCGCCCAATGTTGATTTGTGGCTGCGCACGACGAACGGGTTGATGGCGGTGAGCAACCTGACCGCGTCCTATTTGCCTTACCCGACTGGCACCATCGGCCTGTGGAGCGCTCGGTGGACGAATATCTTCACCAATGCGGGCGGCCAAACCAATCTCTATCACGTGCTGTTTGTGAATAGCTCACTGAGCGCGCTAACCGCTCCTATGGTTCAAACCCTGAATCTGACGGTGACCAACACGGCGGCGTGCCGCTCGCGCGGGGATTTGGTCATCAGCGACGTGCTTACCGTTTCGAGCAACATCCTGCTCGACGCCCGGAGTCTCACCGTGACGACCAACGCGGCCAGCGCGGCAGCGCCAACGGGCGTATTAGAAGTGATGAACCCGAATTTGACCTGGCCGGGCATTACTTCCGGGCTGGAGGCCCTGACCAACTGGGGCATGATTTTCTTCGACAACAGCGCCGATTTTGCACAGGGGCCTTTCGATCCTTACGCGGCCACCCAGGTGCCTTACCTGGCCTTTGTCAATCACGGTCTGATCGAGGACGGAGGCAGCCACATCTGGGCAAGTTATTTCGAGAACGGCGGCCAGATCCTCACCTCGCCGTTGGGCTCGATGGAACTTAACGGCGCCGGATGCGCGATTCTGACCAACGGCTCAATACAAGCCACGCTGGCCAACCTCTCCCTGAATGCCGACAACCTTGTGATCAGCAATCATGTGTTGGCAGCCGGCAACACGTTGAGCCTGGGGGCGACGAATGGGCTAAGCGACGGCGTGGCCAACCTGGCTTGGCTTGACGCATTGGAGATGGCTTCTCAGTTGCCGGGCGCCACTCCCTACACGCTGTCGAATTATAACTTGTCGGGTTTGACCCACAGCAACCTTTTCTCAGCGACCTTGCCCGGCACCAATAACTGGACCTGCTCGGGCCTGGCGTTGCCCGTCATGCCGGCGCAAGGCGATCTGCTGGGCACCACCATCACCTGCACGGCCCAAAGCAACCAGGTCAGCCGGATCTTTTGGGCCGCCGCCGATCGTGGGACGAATGACGTTGGCTACCTCAACAACGCGGCTGTGGGGCATCTAATTCTGAACGGCCTGGACCAGTACAGCCGGTTCGCTTTTTCCGGGCCCAACGGGACGAACGCGCTTTATGTCGATTGCCTCGAACTTCAAGGCGCGGCCGGGACCAACATCGGGACAGACAATCAGTACTTGGCGCTGGCGGACATCCCCCCGAACATGACAGTCTATTTTGCCCGGGCGCTGGGTAACGGGGCCCCCATCGACGAGCATTTGAATGACTACAGCCAGGGCCGGGTGGTGTGGGTTAAGAATTACAACTACGGCTATTTCTCCTCAACGAATCTTTTCAACGGGTTTACGAACGGTTTTCCCATCACCAACCGGGTCAATGCCGCTATGTATTATTGGCATCTGGGCACACAAGAGCCGTACCCAGACACAACCCTCTGGCTTTCGGTCACGAACGACGTCCCCGCGGTGCCGGACGTACCGATCTTCTGGGCCAATCCGGTGACGCTTAACAACGCCGTCGAGGGTGTATTTTATTCCAACACCGTGGCGGGTTGGGCCATCGACCCGCCCTCCGGTTCGGCGCTGACGTTCACGGCCATGGGGCTTCCCAATGGGCTCACCTTGGGGACTAACGGCACTTTATACGGCACTCCAACCAGCGCCAGCACTAACAGCTTTGTGGTGCAGGCGGCGACCGCCGGAGGGGCGGTGGCGACAGCGACGGTTAATCTTGCGGTCGCAGCGACCAATACGACGCCGACGAACTCGGTGAGCCTGACGAACTCGGACAACGTGGCGCGCCTCGAGGTTCCGCCCACGCCGGCGCCCGGAGGCAAGGCCTCGGGCTCCGCCGGGATTTTCTACGGTTTGTTCGCCGATACCAACGGCGTTGCTGTGGAGAGCGCCGGGTCAATCATCGCCCAGACTACCGCCCGGAGCAATTTCACGGCCTCGGTGCTGCTTGGGGGCAAAACCTACTCGCTCTCGGGCCGATTCGAGCCGGCGACGGGGATTGGAACCAACAAACCGGTTCGGCTTAAGTCGGGCGGGTATCTGAATGCAAGCCTGAGCTTGACGACGAACGACCAGATGGTTGGCACGCTGAGCAGCGGCACGAATTGGTCTGCAGAGGTGATAGCCGACCGCCTGGTGTGGGGCAACGGGAAGCCGGCTCCGGCGGCCAATTACACGTTTGTGATTCCGCCGCAGACGAATGGGCCGGCGGGTTATGGTTTTGGGACGCTCGCGGTGACGGCCGGAGGCAAGATTACCTGGAAGGGCGTGATGGGTGACGGGTCAACGGTTAGCCAGAGCAGCGCCCTGTCCGGAGACGATTACTGGCCGTTATTCGCCTCGCTTTATGGCGGGGAAGGGCTGGCGATCACTTGGGTGCAGGTTGGGTCCAACGGGCTGGCCAGCGATGGCGATTTGATCTGGCTGAAGCCGGCGGGCGCCACGGAGAAGAATTTTGCGGCCAGCTTTACGAACACTGTTGGCGCCGCCGGTTCGGTCTACAGCCAGCCGGCTGCGTCGGTGCTGGCGCACGCGCAACTCGCTTTCAGCGGCGGAGGGCTGACAGAGCCGTTCACCAATTCATTGGGCTTGGATTCACGGTTCCATTTGGTGCACCCGGCAACCAATGAACTGAGTCTTAGCTTCACGGCGTCGTCCGGAATGTTCGACGGGCAATTGGTGATTCCGTCGGCGGGCAAAGTTTCCTTCCAGGGCGTGTGGCTGGCCGGGACCAACGCGGGCTTCGGTTATTTCCTGAACAAGAACCAGGTGGGCCAAGTGGAATTGATTCCGGTGGAATGAGCCGGGCAGGCGGCAACAGCATCTGACCCTGGTCCGCCTCCGCGAGGGGCGCGGGCCAGTGTCCATGTCGGGGCCGTGGGGCGGGGAGCCGGGAATGGCCGGCAGGGAGTTTTCGGGGATGTTGGTCGTTGAAAGATTTATCGGTGCAGGTGTCCTATGCAAGAATTACAAATGAATAATCCTAAATGGGGCCGGTTCGGAGTGGTTGTACTTGGGCTGGCAGCATGGCTTGGTCTGGCGGCGAGCGCTGGTTGGGCGCAACAGCAAGCGCCGCCGAACGACAATTTCGCCAATGCGGCGGTGCTTTCGGGGTCGATTGGCACGACCAACGGCAGCAACGTTGGCGCCACCGTCGAGCCGGGGGAACTGAGCTTCTGGGACGAAGACAGTGACATCGAGACGGGCGCCTCCGTTTGGTATGCGTGGACGGCGCCGAGCAGTGGTCTGGTCACCTTTAATGCCGTGAGCAGCACCTTCGACACGCTTCTGTCGGTCTACACGGGAGATTCCGTGGACAGCCTGACGTTCGTGCCCGGTGCTTACGGTTATAATTTGGTATCCCTTGGCATAAGCCTGCCGGTCACGTTTACCGCCACGGCGGGCACCACTTATTACATCATGGTAGAGGGGCTTGTCTCTTTAGACGGGTTGACGGGGTATGTGGAAAGCGGCTCGTTTCAACTGGACTGGTATAACGGGACCATGCCGCCGTCGTACGGGGGTATCTTTCACTTCACCTCGCCGGTTTATATGTTTGGCGAAAACGAATCCGGAGGTTTACCCTCAACGGCCTCCACCGCCTATAATGATTGGTTCACCAACCCGCCTCCACGGATAACGATCACCCGCGAGCTCGGCTCCGCCGGCATGGTTCACGCCGGCTATTCGATCGTCAACGGTTGGTACACGAATGTTTATATCACCAACTTGTTTGGCACCAACCTCACGTTTTCTGATCCCAACGGCACCACCAACGTGACGATGACCAACATCGTCGTGCAGAACATCTTCGGGAACTACTCCTATAACCAATACACGACGCTCCAGGTCAATAACTACGAGGTCCTGATTGCGACCAACGGTGGCGGGACGACGGTGTCGGGGAGCACGAATTATTGGAACGTCAGCACCAATTACCCGGCGAATCCCGGCCTGAACGGCACCACGACCGGGTTGATGGGCACCAACGGAACCATTACCACCAATTTATTTTCCTCCACCAATTATTTTACGAATGTGGTCTCCTCTTCGCCGGGCTACCCGACCAACGAGGGCGGGGATGCGGTGTTCAACGATTACCGGATGAGCGTGAGCATCACTCCGATTGTCCAGCTCAACAGGTTTACGAATGACGTGTTTACCGATGGATTTGCGCCGCCCTATCCGCAGCCCCCTTACGTGGTTCCGAACACGTTGCGGGTGGCTGTGGTCACCAACGCCGCATTTGACCCCGCTGAGAGCACCAACCTTCTGGCCCCGACGGCCCTCGCCACTCCGGCCTATATCAATATCCTGACGCAGGGCGACATTGACCCGGTTACCGGCCTGCCAGCAACGAATGTGGTGAGCTTCGACCACGCCCGCTTGGCGATGCGGCGCGACGGGCCTGCGGTGGAGTTTTACGTGCGACGATGGACCATGGAGGGTTCCAAGGCGACTTCCACGGATGCTATTAACATACGAGTCGACTATTACCCGCCTTTCCGGGAGAGCGACGAGAATAACGCTTTCGCCATGGCCGGCTCCGATGAAATGATCTTGCAGGCCGGATCGGATTATGCGCAGCCCAGCGTCAATCCTCCAGGCGGCACCTACGAGGATACCAACTTCTGGGACTACCTGGGGGGCTGGAGCACCAATGTGACTTTCACTTCCACGAGCTTCGACGAGTTTTTGATTTCGATTCCGATCACAAATCACAACAGGGTCCAGTTCAACAAGGATCTCATGGTTGAGATTTACTATCCGGACAGCCAATTGCCGCCCAACCCTCCTCCGACGGATTGGAAGCTTGGGGCAGTTCGCTTCGCGGTTGGGACGATTCTGTTCAACGATATCGATGTTTACAACTACTATGATGCCGGTCAGGCTAGCATCCAGCCGGCAGGCGCGGTGGATCGAACCTATGCTCCCGACAGGGAGCCGCTGGGCTATGGCCCCCAACTTAGCAGTCCAGGGGCCAAAGGCGGCATAGTCAACGCCGTGGTGTTTCAGCCGTGGGACGGCAACGCGGTTATCGGGGGCAGCTTCATCAGCTATAACGCGACCCCCAGTTCCCGGATCGCCCGGGTGCTCGCGCAGGACGGGACCATCGACACCACTTTTACCGCCAACGCGGGGAGCGGATTCAACGACTTTGTCAGCGCGCTGGCGGTGGATAGCAACCAAGGGATCCTTGTTGGCGGAGCTTTTACCTCGTTTAACGGCAGCAGCCGGCTGTGCTTCGCGCGGTTGCTGTCCACCGGGTCGCTGGATTCGAGCTTTCTGCCGCACGGCACGGGCGCCGACAACACCGTGCGGGCCATCGCCGTGGCCAACGACGGCCACATCTTTATTGGGGGCGACTTCACGTCCTACAACGAGACCAACCGGAACCACATCGCGCGGCTCAATGCCGATGGCTCCCTGGATCTGACGTTTGACCCGGCGGCCAGTCTGATCCTTGAAGGGAGCATTGGCCTGGAGCCTACCGTTTACGCGATCGCCGTGCAGAGCGACGGCAGGGTCATTATCGGCGGCGATTTCATGACGGTCAACGGAGTCAGCGTCAATAACATTGCGCGTTTGAACAGGGATGGGTCGCTGGATGGCACCTTTAATCCGGGCACCGGGGCCGACGGGCCGGTTTATGCGCTGGCTCTGGCAGGCAACCAGGTGCTAGTGGGCGGGGATTTCACGTGGCTGAATTCGCTGTCTCGGAGCTCCATTGGTCAACTCAACCCGGACGGATCCGCCGACTCGACGTTTGTCCCGGGCGCCGGCGCCGATGGACCCATCTTCACGACCGCGCTGCAGCCGGACGGCGGGATTATCGCCGCGGGCAGGTTCAGCACGTTCAACCAGACGCATCGTATGTGCATCACTCGGCTGTACACCAATGGCCTTGTCGATTCGACGTTCATGGACACGGCCTACAATCAGTTTGCCGGTCTGCCTCGGTCTTATTACAGCTCTCAGAGCGAGCCTTATAACTATGTCAGCTCGACGGTGCTTCAGGCGGATGGATCGGTGCTTATCGGCGGTAGTTTTGCGAACGTCGGCGGCGGCTTTACGCGCGACGATATACGCATACGCAACAACTTCGCCCGGCTCATCGGTGGCGTCACGCCCGGGCCGGGCACCATTGGGCTGGCGGCCAGCAGCTACTCGGCGAACCAATCGGACGGCAGTGCGTGGATCACCCTGGCCCGCCAGAACGGAAACCTCGGTCCCGCCACCGTATCGGTCAACCCGGCGACCAACGCGCCGGGCCCGGGCGCGGCGATAGCGGGAACCGATTTCACATTCGACTCCGGGGTTTACGGCAGCCCCCAATGGCCCACAACCTACGGCACTGGAGCCCATACGACCTGGATGTTGAGTGATGGCATGTGGGGGATCAATGATACCTACCTATCGACGGTTGACCCGAATGAAGTGTATCCCCTGCCGGGCGAGCCGTCTCCCTGCACCGTGAAACTCACGCTGCCGGACAATACCAACGCCACGGAGAACGTTTCGCTCAACGTGGTTTTGAGCAACCCGGGGGCCGGGTTGGATGGGATTTCGGCCTTTCAAGGTTTTCACCTGGGTGGGGAGAACATTCCGCTGGGAGTTGCTTTGGGCGCGTCGAGCGCGCCATTCTCCATCTTGAGCGATAACGTTGAGCCCTGCCATATCAGCTTCAGTTCCCCTACCTATATCGTGACCGAATCCAACACCATTACGATGATCACGCTGCAGCGGACCGGCGACCTGGGGGCCACCGCTTCCGTCGAGTGGTCAGCCGCCGCCGGCAACGCCGTCAATGGGGTCAACTTCGTGGCGGCTTCAGGGACAGCCTATTTTGGCCCGGGCGCAGCCACCACGACGTTCGGCGTGCAAATCCTGCAAGACAATCACGTGGATCCGGATTTGACGGTCAACCTGAGCCTCGGCAGTCCCGGGCCTTATTGCGTGATCGATCAGGGCTATGCAGTGCTGACGATTGTCGATAGCAACCTGAAGGGCGGGCACGTGGAGTTTACGTCTCCCACTTACGGTGTGGACGATGATAGCGGCTATGCCGTAGTCCAGGTCATGCGCAACGGCAGCGCCAACAGTGTGCTCCAGGTCCACGTTGCCACCGTGGGGGGCACCGCGATTGCCAATACCAACTACGTGGCGCTGAGCACCAACCTGGTTTGGAACAACGGCCAAGCCGGGGTCCAGACCTTGCTCATCCCCGTCATGGATGACGGCATGGTTTACCCGGGTCCCCTCACAGTCAACCTCCAGATCTCAGCGCCGCTGCTGGTCGGCGCTTCGGATCCGCAGGCGCTGGCATCGGGCATGACCAACGCGGTGCTTTACATTACCAACGTCGATTCCTACGGGCAGCTCGCCTTCAGCACGCCTACTTACCAGGTCAATGAAAACGCCGGCTATGCCATTCTGACGGTGGTCCGCACCGGCGGCAGCGTTGGCTCCGTCTCGGCCACGTTCGCCACCGCTGACGGCACCGCCCTGAACGGCGTTCAGTATCGCGGCACGAACGGCACGCTCATCTTCCAGCCGGGCCAACTGAGCGCCAGCTTCAGCATCCCGCTCATCAACACGGGGGTGGAAGACACGAACTATAACGGGATCCGTTTCTTAGCGGCCACGCTGACCGACCCAGCCACGGGCAATCTCCTTTCCGCGTCCAAAATCAACATCCTGGACTCCTATTACTATAATCAGCCTCCGGGCGGCATCGACCAGAGCCTCTATTCCTCTTTCTCGGTCAACGACACAGTCCACGCCCTGGTCATGCAGAGCGATGACAAGATCCTCGCGGGGGGCGACTTTACCTTTGCGGGCACCTGGAGCCGGGACCGCATCGCCCGCTGGGAGACCAACGGGGTGGTGGATACGAACTTTCTCGCCAGTTTCAACGGGTCGGTGTTGGCTCTGCTCTGCCAGACCGATGAGCGCATTTTAGTGGGTGGCCAGTTCAGCCAGGCCGACGGCGTGAGCTATAATGCCTTGGCGCGGCTGAATCTCGACGGCTCGCTTGACTCGAGTTTCACGCCCGCCGCCGGTCCGGACAACACGGTGTTCGCCATGGCCGAGACCTTTGTCAACAGCAACCGGCAACTCTTGATCGGCGGAGCGTTCCTCAACTACGCCGGCATGCCTCGGGCCAGCTTCGCCCGGATCAATGACGACGGCTCACTGGATACGACGTTCACGGCTGACGCCAACGGCACGGTCTTTGCCATCGCGGTGCAGCCGGACGGCAAGGCGCTTATTGGCGGGGATTTCACCACCATCGAAGGCGTCGCCTACAATCATATTGCGCGAATCAACGTGGACGGCTCGCTGGACAGGGGATTCAATCCCGGCTCCGGTCCCGGCGATTCGGTGCATGCGATCGCGGTGCAGATGGACGGGCAGATCCTGATTGGCGGCCTCTTCACCAACGTCGGTCCCCATGCGCTCAATCACATTGCCCGCCTGACCAGCAGCGGCCAGGTAGATACCAACTTCAACGCTGGCTTGGGGGCTAACGACGTGGTTACCGCCATCCTGGTGCAGCCTGACACGCGCATTCTGCTGGCCGGGCAATTCACCGAGTGCAACGGCGTGACCCGGGGCCGGATTACCCGCCTGAATATCGACGGCAGCCCCGATACGTACATCAACTTCGGCACCGGCGCCAACAGCTACGTTTCTTCTCTGGCCATCCTGACCAACCTCAACCGGGTGGATTACGGGGAAATCTACTTCGGTGGCGATTTTACCCAGTATAACGGGCAGTCAGCGCCCTACCTGGCCGCTATTTTCGGCGGCGCGGTTGCCGGTTCGGGCGCCTTTACCTTTAGCTCGCCCTACTACTCGGTCTATGAGGATGGGACCAACGCCACCATCACGGTGGTTCGCACCGGCGGCACCAGTGGCGTGATGTCCAACGGCATCCTGCTCTCCAACGTCCAGGTGACCTTGACCACCTCGGACGGCACGGCGGTGGCGGACACCGATCACCGCGGTGTGACCAATTACATGAGCGTGACGACCAACCTGACATTTGCCCCGGGCGAGGTGGTTCAAACGGCGATCATTCCCGTGGTTCGGGATTATGTCATCACGCCGGATTTGACGATCAACCTGACGCTGACCAATCCGCTCCCGGCGATAGCGGGTGGCCCGCAATTGGGGGCGCAGTACACGGCCATTCTGACTAATGTCAATGTGGATTGCGGTGTCAGTTTCGGCCCGCCGGCCTCCTACGAGGTCGCGGAGAATACCCCGAGCGGAGAGTTCGAGATCCCGGTGATTCGCGTGGGCGGCACCAATGAGGCGGCGTCGGTCGGTTTCTACACCACCACCAACGGCACGGCTATTCCGGGCTTCAACTACGTGCCGGTAACCAATACGGTCACGTTTGCGCCGGGACAGGTCAGCAACACCGTAGCGGTTCCGGTGATCCCGGAGCTTGGGGTGGTGGAGGGGGATAAGACGGTGGTGGTGGAGTTAATGACCAACGCCACCGGCGCGCTCCTGCTGCAGCCTTCGATCGCCACCCTGACCATTCGGGACGTGGAGGATTCCGGCGGCCTGTTCTTCTTCAGCCAAACCAATGACCTGGTTAGCGAAGCGGTCGGCGAGACCAACGGCTTCGTCAGTCTTACCGTCATGCGCATCGATAGTCAAAACATGACGACGACCCTCCAGGTTAACACGCAGAATGGCACGGCTCTCGATGGCATTAACTACGTCGGCCTGCATCAGTACAACCTTACCTTTGCCGCCGGCCAGACCAATCAAGCCATCAACATTCCCATTCTCCAAACCCCCACGATCCAGGCAGGCGGCTTTGCGACCTTCTCCGTGGTGCTGTCTAATACCAATTCCAACGTCGGCTTCGCGGGCGGCAGCAACATCGCGAACGTCGTCATCATGGATGACCACGTCGGGGTCGGCTTCTCCTCGCCCATTTATATCTGCACCGAAACCGACGGCTATGTGACGCTCGGTGTCAACCGGGTCGGCACCAACGTTCAAACCCTGGTGGATTATGCCACCAGCGACGAGACCGCCAAGGCGGGCACGGATTACACAACCACGACCGGCACGCTTGCCTTCAACCCGGGCGCGACGTACGAGACTTTCCGCGTGCCCCTCTTGCGCAACCCGCAGATCACCGGCGCCACCGCGTTTAACGTGACGCTGTCGAACGCCCGGAACCCGTCCGATCTTTCGACTCAGGTGCAGATCTTCACCAATAACCCGGCCACGGTGAGCATCAACGACGTGGATACAGGGGTGTTCTTTACTAACGCCAATTTTGGCGTGCTCAAGAGCGGCACCAATGTGACGATTAGCGTCGCCCGGACCAACGTTGACACGGGCAACATTTCTGTAAACTACTACTTCACGAATGCCACGGCCACTTATGGCCAGGATTTTGGCGGTGCCACCAATGGCATCCTGACCTTCAGCAACGGCATCTCCCTCCAGACTATCATCGTCCCAATCCTGAATAATGCGCAGCAGACGAGCGATGTGATGTTCCAAGTGGGCCTATCGGTCAACGGGGCCAGCAGCAACGTTCAAATACTGTCTCCCAGCATCACAACGGTTACCATTACCAACGACGGCGCCAGCTTCCAATGGGGCGCTCCCGCCTTCAGCGTCGGCGAAGGGGACGGTGCGGCTAAGATCACCGTGGAGCGCGTTGGCTACACGAACAGCACGGTTTCGGTCGAGTTCATGACCTTGGACGCCACGGCAAGCCCGGTGACTAACTTCACCCATACGGACACGAATCTGGTTTTTACCAACGGCCAGACGATCCAGACGGTCAGCGTACCAGTCTTTAACAACAACATCATCACCAATAACGTGACGGTCGAGCTTGAGCTGACAAACAACACCGGCAACTCCAGCATCCAACAGCCCTACCTGGCTTGGCTGACGATTGTCGAAGAGGGCGGGACGACGGTGACGGGGGCGGGCGCGGCGCTGCTGAGCGGGGGCAATCTAACCAACAACGGCATTTATCCCAGCAACCAGGTGACGCTGGCGCTGGCCCTGCGCGACGTTGGCGGAGAAGGAGTCTCCAACGTCATGGCCACGCTCCAAACCAACACGGTTATTACGAACGCGATGCCGACCACTCCCACCAGCTACGGCAACCTGGTGGCCGACGGGCCATCGGTCTGGCGCCCCTTCACCTTCACGGCCAATGGCACCAACGGTCAGCCGATTACGGTTTCGCTGAACGTCTCTTACGGCACGAACACGCAGTTGATTAGTTACAACTTCAATTTGGGAACCAAGACGGTCTCGTTCACCAACGGCCAGACGGTCTACATCGTCGCAAGTGATGCCCCCCCGACGCCGGCTTCAAATTATCCGTCAGCGATTTCGGTGACGGGCCTTTTGGGGTCAGTCACCAAGGCGACGGTGACCATGACCAACCTGAGCCATCAGTGTCCTTCGGACGTTGATATGCTGCTGGTGTCGCCACAGGGCAGCAATACGTTCCTTATGTCCAAGGTCGGCGGCGGGGTGAGCATTACCGGCGTCAACCTGACCTTCGATGACACCGCCGCTGTTCCGCTGTCCACCAATCAGATTACCAACGGCGTCTATCGACCCACCTGCCTTGCGAATGAGCCGCCGGGGTTCCTGGCGCCGGCCCCTTACTCCCCGCTGTGGGGTCTGTATCGCACGAACCTGTCGGTCTTCAACGGGACCCAAGCCAACGGGACGTGGAATCTCTTCGTGATTGACGATGATCAACCGCAATCCGGCATGATCTCCAACGGCTGGATTCTGAACCTGACGGTGGTCAGCACGTTGCCGCCGGCGGGCGATCTCTCGATTGGCATAACCGCCCCCAGCATCGCCGTGGTGAGCAACAGCATGACCTATACCTTGTGGGTTACCAATAACGGGCCTTCGTCGGTCAGCGGCGTCTCGGTTAGCGATGTGCTGCCGCTTTCGGTTGCTTACGTGAGCAACACGCCTTCGATTGGATCGGCGTCGGTCAGTGCTTCGGGCCAACTGGTTTGGAACCTCGGTTCGATGTCCAACGGCGCGGTGGCCTCGCTCGCGGTGGTCGTCCAGCCGCAGGTGATAAGCACCATTGTGAATTCGGCGACCGTCTCGACGCTTAATCCGGCCGATGATCCCAATTCTGCTAACAACACGGCTTCGCTGATAACGTCGGTGGTGGATGAGACGGCGGACGTGGCACTCATCCTGGCGGGTTCGCCCAACCCGGTGCTGATGGGCGGTGATGTGACCTACACGCTGACCGCTACCAATCTTGGGCCGGCCACGGCTACGGCTGTGAGCATTGCCGATAGCCTCCCCTCCGAGCTGATCTTTGTTTCGGGCACGGCCGCCGGCGGGGTAACGGTGAGCGGCCAAACGGTCACGCTCAACCTTGGGGACATTCCGGCCTACAGCGAAACCACGGCCACGCTGGTTGTGCGGGCCGTGGCTGCCGGCACGGCTCTCGACACGGCTTCCTCGACGAGCGCCACGCGAGATCCCAACAAGGCTAATAACATGAGGATCCAGGTCAAGACAGTGGTCAGCGCAATGCAGCTTGGCCGCTCAGGCAGCGGCTTCGCTCTCACCTGGCCGACGGCGGTGGGCACTTTCTACGTGGAAAGCACAACCAACCTGGCATCCCCCAATTGGGCTCCGGATACCAACCCGATGACCCAACTGCTGGGCACTAATACAGTTCTTATCCCCGCCAGCAGCGGGAACAAGTTCTTCCGTCTCCATGCCCAGTGAGCCGCTCTGGCGGCAGGATTCACGACTCATCGACTATTTGATTATGAAAACCTCATTTGACCGTCTTTCGGAGCGCTCAGCCCGTCAGGGGCGCACCGGGCGGCTTCTGGCCTATGCCCTGACTCTCACGGCATTGCTGCCGGCTGGCGCTCAGGTTCGCTCGGCGTCAACGAACGAGCTGCAGAATTTCGACATGCGAGAGCCGGTCGGGCCATCGGCCGCGCGCGCCACGGCCAACGAACAGGGCAAAGCCCGGCTCCAAAGCCTGCTGCCGACCGCCAAGCTCGATTTTGACGCGCTCCTGGGGACGCCGAAGTTCGTGCATGCCACCGACGGATTCCTCAGCGGCCCCAACGGGCGTGGCCGAGGCATTTCCGCGGCCGCCGCCCAAGCGGTTCCCGCCACCGATCCCTATCAGCCGATTAAATCCTTCCTGCTGGATAACTCCAATCTGTTCGGCTTCGGCCCGGCAGCCCTCGAAGCCGCGCGCATCAAGCGCGATTACACCAATGCCAACAACGGTCTGCACACCGTCGCCTGGGAGCAGTTGGTTGATGGCATCCCGGTCTTTCGGTCGGTCTTGATCGGCCATATCACCCGGAAGGGAGAACTCGTCAACGTCTCCAGCCTGTTTATGCCCAACGCCTCGGCCGCGGCCGACGCGGGCACGCCGAACCGGGGCGCGGTGCAGGCGGCCCCGCCCGTCACGGCCCTCCAGGCCGTTCAGATCGCCGGCACCAACCTCGGCGCCGCGCTCAGCCTGGCGGACATTCGAGCTGTCGGCGGCCCGGTTGGGGATGGGAGTTACCTGGTGTTCAAGGCGCCCCGGGAAACGTATGTGCGGCCGGTGTGGCTACCATTAAACGAATCGTCGTTGCGTTTAAGCTGGGAGGTGCTGGCCAATCGTCCCGCCACCGGCGAGCGTTTCTGGCTGGTGCTTGATGCCCAGACCGGCCAGGTCTATTTCCGCCAGAGCATGAACTACCATATCAGCGACGCCAGCTACTATGTCTTCACTGGCGAGAGTCCTTCGCCGTTCAGCCCCTCGCTGCAGGCGCCCGGGACCTACCAGCCGCCCCTGGTGAGCCAGATCCTGGTCACCACGGCCGCGCTCGACACCAACGCCTCGCCCGACGGCTGGATCGACGATGCCAACAACACCACTACCGGCAACAATATCGATGCGTTCGTGGATCGCGACGCCACGGGAACACCCAGCTCGCCCCGGCCCGTCGGCAACCCCTTCCGCATCTTCGACTTCACCAATGACCTGACCCAGGATCCAAGCAACTACGTTGATGGTTCCGTCGTTCAGATGTTCTGGCGCGCCAATTGGTATCACGACCGTCTCTACGAACTGGGCTTTACCGAAGCGGCCGGCAACTACCAGATGACCAATTTCGGCCGCGGCGGCATTGGCGGCGACCCGATCATCTGCCACGCGCAATACGGCGCCGATGTCGGCATTACGGACAATGACATGTTCCAGCCGGCTCCCGATGGCATGAGCGGCAACTGTTACATGTTTGTTTTCGATGGCCCAACTCCCGAGCGCGACGGCGCGCTGGATTCCCAGGCGGAATGCCATGAACTGACCCACGGCACCAGTTGGCGCCTGGTGGGCGGCGGCATGGAGCTGGGCACGACCCAAAGCGACGGCATGGGGGAAGGCTGGTCGGACTTCTACGCCTTGACGCTGCTGAACCAGGCTGGGGCTGATCCCAATGAGGCTTACTGCTTTGGCGGCTACAGCGCGTACGAGTTCGCGGGCCTTATCGAGAATTATTACTTTGGGATCCGGCGGTATCCATACTGCACGGACATGAGCATCAATCCGCTGACGTTCAAGGACATCGATCCGACCCAGATAAGCCCGCATGCGGGCGTGCCGCTAAACCCGATCCTCCCATTTGATCCAACCCAAGCCGACGAAGTTCATAATGAAGGCGAGGTCTGGTGTGTGACATTGTGGGAACTGCACGCCAACCTCATCGCCCAGTACGGCTGGAACATCGCGAACGAACTTGAGCTGCAGCTTGTGACTGACGGCATGAAACTCACTCCGCCGACCCCCAATTACCTCCAGGCCCGCGATGCGATCCTGCAGGCCGACAAGATTGATAATGGCGGGACCAACCAGGCTCTGATCTGGCGGGCATTTGCCAAGCGGGGCATGGGGGTTAGCGCGACGGCGCCCGTCAGCACGACGAGCACCGGGGTGGTCGAGGCGTACGACTTGCCCGGCCTGGAGGTAGACCACGTGGTTGTCTCTGGCGGCAATGGCAACGGCCAGGTGGATGAGGAGGAGTGCAACGACCTGAGGATCTTCCTGCGGAACAATACAGCCATTACCGCCACGAACATTATCGCCGAGTTGTCCACGACAAACGTGGGCGTGATCGTGGTCCAGGGGACGGCCACCTACGCGTCCATTTCTGGCGATGGCACCAACGGCAACCTAACGGCCTTCCGGATCAGCACTGAGCCTAATTTTGTTTGCGGCACGCCGATTATTTTCGAGCTCCAACTGAAGTCCAGCCTGGGCGCGGCGACCAACCAGTTCACGCTGCCGACCGGCGCTGTCGGCGAGCCTGTGCGCTTTGATTCCCTGATGCCGGTGTCGGTGCCGGATGCCGGCGCGACCAACTCCCCGATCCTCGTCTCGAATATCACTTATGCCGTCCAGAAGGTAACGGTTTCGTTGTACATGACGGAGCTATGGGATTCGGACGTGCTGATCCAGCTTGTTTCACCTGACGGCGCGACCAATACGCTGTCGCAAAATGAGGGTTTCGGAGGGGTCAATTTCGGCGCAGCCTGCTCTCCGGATACGCTACGCACCACTTTCGACGATGATGCTACGATCGCTATCAGCCAGGGGTATGGTCCGTTCATCGGCTCCTACATTCCCGATCAGCCCCTGAGCATGTTTGTCGGCAAGTCCGGCACCAATGTCAATGGCGTCTGGCAGCTTCTGCTTTCGGATCCCTATTACGGTGATATGGGCACCGTTCAATGCTGGTCGCTGTATGTGACCCCCACGATTTGCACCAATGGCGGCGGAGAATGCCCCAGCGCCGACTTGGCCCTGGGCATGACCGCGCAGCCCGAACCGGTTATCCAAGGCAACAACCTGACCTACACCATCTGGGTGACCAACTTCGGTCCCAGCATTACCACGAATGTTACCGTCAGCCAGACGTTGCCTGTCGGGGGGCAGTTGCTGACTGTCACTCCCTCGCAAGGAGGGTGGTCTGAGGTGAACGGCGTGCTGGCTTGCGGTTTGGGGCGGATAAACCCGGGCGCCGCCGCTTCCATTGTGGTGGTGGTCGAGCCAATTTTGACCGGCTGGGTTTCTTCTCAGGCCAGTGTCGCTTCCGAACAGCCGGATCCGAACCTCTTGAACAACGCGGCCACGCTGTACACCCTGGTCAATCCCCCGACGGCCGACATTGCGGTGGGAATGACAGCGCCCAGCTCGGTGTCGCTGGGCAACCCGGTTCCTTATACTGTGACCGTCGCCAACAACGGACCGAGCGCCGCCAGCGGTGTGTCGGCGACCTGCCAATTGCCGTCCAACGTGGCTATTCTTTCCGCCCAAGCGTTGCAGGGCGCGGTCACTGTCTCCAGCAACATTGTGATTTGGAACGGTTTCGGCTTGGCGCCCGCTGGGCAGGCCACCCTGTCGATCACCGCATTCCCTGGCACGGCAGGGCAGGTTGTTGCCACCGCGACAGCCAGCGCCAATCAATTCGACCCGGTTGCCACCAACAATACGGCTACTGTTACCACGATTGTCGGCGCTTCGGCCGACTTGGCGTTATCCTTGAGCGCCTTCCCTAGCGCGGTGGTCATGGGCAGCAATCTCACCTACACTGTAATCGTGACCAACCTGGGCCCAAGCAGCGCCACGGGTGTCTCCGTGACTACTTTCCTGCCGACCAATGTCACTCGAATCGTTTCCAGCACCTCCAGCCAGGGCTCCATCAGCGTCGTGAGCAACATTGCGGTTGCCAACCTGGGCTCGTTAGGCAACGGCTCCATAGCCACCAACGTTATTGTGGTGGCTGCTCCCACCACCAACCTGCTCCTGATTGCCTCCGCCGATGTGGCCGGCAACCAGGCCGACCCCAATCCGACAAACAATACAGCTTCCGTCAGCACCGTGGTGGCCAAGCCCTTCATCAGCCTCGTTCCGGCGGGGGCGGTCCTAACGTATGAAAGTGGCCCGACCAATGGCGCGATTAACAGCGGTGAAACCGTCACCGTGCAACTGCTGCTGCTCAACACAGGAAACGTCCCCACGACCAACCTGGTGGCCACGCTCCAAACCAACAGCGGTGTAACGCCCGCCACGCCGAACAGTTCCCGGACCTATGGCCACCTGCTGCCAGGCTTCGTGTCGTCGGGCGTCCCGGGCTTCACGTTCACCGCCAGCGGCGGCAATGGCGCGGTCATCGCCGCCGTGCTGCACGCGACGGATGCCTCCGGGTTTCAAACCAATGTGACGTTTAACTTCACGCTGGCCAGCACGAATGTTTTTGCCAATACCAACGTGGTCACCATTCCGGAACAGAACAGTGCGCAGCCCTATCCTTCAGCCATCACCGTCTCCGGCTTGACCGGCGTCGTCAGCAAGGTGACCGCTACCTTGAACAACCTGTCTCACAGTTATACGCCGGATATTGACGCGCTGCTCGTAGGCCCCACCGGCGAGGACACCATTCTCATGTCCGGCGCGGGCTGGAGCACCATCAGCAATGTCACGGTTACCTTTGATGATGCCGCCGCTACGCCGGTGCCCGATGATGACAACCTTCTGTCAACCTCCTATAGCCCTGCCGACTACTTGCCGGGCACCAATTTGCCCTCCCCGGCCCCCTCCGGTCCCTATGTGGCTTCCATGTCAGTCTTCAACGGTTCAAATCCCAACGGTGTGTGGTCGCTCTATGTGGACGATAATTCCTACGGCAGTGCGGGTGTGATTGCCGGCGGCTGGAGCCTGACGGTAGTCACCATCGTCCCCGTCAGCGGCACGGCCGACCTGGCCATCAGCGGGCTTGGCGCCTCCGGCTCCGTTACCGCCGGAAACAACGTGACCAATACGTTCATTATTACCAACCGCGGACCCGATGCCGTTGCTTTGGTGAGTTTCACCAACTCGTTGCCGTCCGGGGTGAGTCTGGTGACTAGTTCCTCCTCCCAAGGCAGCCTGACCGTCGCGGGTTCCAGCATTGTGGGGAATCTCGGCGCCTTGAGCGCCGGCGCCAGCGCGACCGTAAGTCTCGTGCTCGTGCCTCAACCGAGTGCTGTCGGCCTGCTGACCAACACGGCTGGCGTATTCGCCAGCAGCGGCGAAATCGACTTGAACCCTGGCAACAATACCGCCTCCGTGGTGACCAGCGTTGGATTGCCGGTGGCTGATGTGGCCGTGGGCCAGACTGCGGCTCCGAGCCCCGTCACCATTGGCAGCAACTTGACCTTTACTCTGACCGTCACCAATAACGGCCCGCAAACCGCCCTCAGTGTCGTGCTGAGCAACGCGCTCCCGGCTAATGTCAGCGTTATTTCAAACATCTCGACGTTGGGCACGCCGGTGGTGCAGGGCGGCGCGGTTTCCTGCGCCATGGGCAACCTGGCTGCTGGCGCCGGAGCCTCGGTCACACTGGTGGTCGCCCCCACCGTGTTGGCGCCGCTGACCAACCGGGTCTATGTCAGCACCGCGTCCTACGACTCCAATCTCGTGAACAACTCGGCGAGCGTCGTCGTCCCAGTCGTGCCGCTGGCACCGGAATTCGCCTTGGTTGGCGTGACGATGATCTCCCAGAGCGGGCCGGTGGATGGCGCCGTGGATCCCGGGCAGACCAACACCGTCTCCTTCGCCCTCCTCAATTACGGTGGCGCCTCCACCGCGCCGGATTTCAGCGTCACCCTTGAGCCGGGCCCCGGGCTGACGGTTCTGAGCGGACCTACCAACTGCGGGGCGCTCAAGCCGGGCGCCACCGCCTACTGTGCCTTCACCTTTTCCGCCACTGGCGCTTCGGGCGGCTCGGTGACCGCTGTCCTGCAACTGACCAATGCGGGCGCCAGCCTGGGCACGGTGAGCAATGTGTTTACTTTCCCGGTGCCTGCTTCGTTCGCCAACTCGGCCTTCATTACGATTCCGGACCACGGCACTGCCTCGCCCTATCCTTCGACGATTAGCGTGGCCGGCCTGAGCGGGCAGCTCAGCAAGGTCACGGTCGCCCTGAATGAGCTTAGCCACACATTCCCCAGCGACATCAATGTCCTGGTGGTCAGCCCAAGCGGGCAATCGGCCCTGATTATGTCTCACGCGGGCGGGGAAACGCCCGTCGTCAATGCGACGCTTACCTTCGATGATGCCTCGTCGAACGCGCTTTCGTTCCAAGGCCCTCTCACCACGAGCACGAACCAGCCTGAAGCTTACAGCCCGCCCAGTTCGCTGCCTGGCGCTCCCAGCGGTCCCTACACCGTGCCGCTGTCCTTGCTCAACGGCCAGAACCCCAACGGTGTGTGGTCGCTATACGTCTATGATGACTCGCCAGGGGATGCCGGCAGCATCGCCGGCGGCTGGAGCCTTACGTTGACCACCGTAACTCCCATCACCGCGGTGGCGGATCTGGCGGTGGGCTTCTCGAGCGTGCCGACCGCGCTTTATTCGGGCGATAGGCAGACGAACACCATTCTGGTGACGAACCTCGGCCCATCCACCGCCAGCAATGTTTTGGTCACCACCGGCTTCCTGCCTCCGTCGGTCCTGTTAATCTCCTCCGCCGCTTCGCAAGGCAGTTGGAGTCAGGTTTCCTCAAACGAGGGAAGCTGGAGTATGGTTGGCCATCTGGGAACGTTATCTTCCGGCTCCACGGCCAACTTGGGGTTTGTCACGGAGAGCACGCAGGGCCTCTCTTTCCCCCAGGTCGCCACGGTCTCATCCGATCAGCTCGACCCCAACTATTCCAACAATTCGGCCACGACCGAGACCGATGTGACTTCCGCCAGCCCCACTCTGTATGGCTCGGCGGAGCCCAACCGGTTTACGCTCTCATTTGACGCTCCCTCCGGCTTAAAGTACGTCATCCAGACTTCAACGAACTTGACTAGCTGGACGCCGCTCGCCACGAATACCGTCGTCGGCGGGACCATCAAATTCACCGACAGCAATGTGACCAGCTTGAAGTACCGGTTCTACCGCGCTGTGCGTCAGGTTCCCTGAGCGCCACGGCCCGGCCTCGGGCTCGGGGCTTGCCGGTTGCTGAAACGTGAAAGGTGACGCGTGGAACGTGCATTTAAACCTGCGCATTGCTTTTTACGTTTTGCGCAACACATTCACGTTTGATATCGCTGCCTCTCACCCATAACTGAGCGCTTATGAAGACCGTGGGCCTCACCGGTGGAATCGGGATGGGCAAGTCAGCCTCCCTCCAGTTGCTCCAGACCCGCGGCATCGCCGTGGTGGACACCGACGATCTCGGGCGTGAATTGGTCGAGCCGGGGCAGCCGGCGCTGGCTGAGATCCGTGAAGCGTTCGGTCCGGACGTCGTCGGCGCTGACGGCCGGCTCTGCCGGGCCAAACTGGCCCAGCGTGTTTTCGCCGACCCGGCAGCTCGCGGGCGGCTCGAAGGCATCCTGCATCCCCGGATTCGCCGTCTCTGGCGCGCCCAATTCGAGGCTTGGCGCGCGGAGGGCCGGCCACTGGCGGTGGTGGTCATCCCGTTGCTGTTCGAAACCGGCGCCGAGGGGGAAGTGGATGCCGTGTTGTGCGCGGCCTGTTCCGCCGCTACCCAGCAACAGCGGCTCCTGGCCCGCGGCTGGGCCGCCAGCCAGATCCGGCAGCGCATCCAGGCGCAATGGCCCGCCGAGAAAAAAATCGCCCTCGCTGATTACGTCATCTGGACCGAAGGCAGCATGGAGGTTCACGCCCAACAACTGGACCGCGTTCTTGGCCGGTTGGTTCCTTAGGGGTTCATTTCATAAATACGGTGCCCCATTGTGTTTTTTCAGATGCATTTTTCCGTTCGTCTGGTAAGTTTCGGGCACCATGGTCCTGACCGAAGCTGAACTAAAGAGCCTGGTTGCCCTGAAGACGTCCACGCCGCACGCCATGCTTGGCCTGCACAAGCTTGCCGACGGCTCCGGCTTGGTGGCCCGCGCGCTTGTCCCTGACGCCGTCAAAGTTGAGATCGAGCCTGTTCATGAGAAGGACAAGCCCGTTTTCGCCCTCGATCGCATTCCCAAGACCGGCATTTTCGAGGGGGTTACCCGAGAGGCCGACCGCGTGTATGCCTATGACCTGGTGGTGACCGACAAATCGGGCGAGGTGAGGCGCACGCGCGACCCTTATTCCTTTCTGCCCACGTTGGGGGAGAGCGATCTCTACCTGTTTGGCAAGGGAGACGAGCGCCGCATTTATGACAAGCTCGGCGCCCAGCTTCGCACTATCGACGGCGTGTCGGGGGCCAGTTTTGCCGTTTGGGCTCCCAACGCCCAGCGCATCAGCGTCGTGGGGGACTTTAACAACTGGGACGGCCGCCTTCACCTGATGCGCGCGCTGGGGCTGTCGGGCGTTTGGGAGATTTTCATTCCCGGCATTCGCGAGGGGGTCCTTTACAAATACGAAGTGCGCGACGCCAACGGCCATATCCGGCTCAAGACCGATCCTTACGGCTTCCACTTTGAAGTGGCGCCCAACAACGCCTCAATTGTCTGGAATAACCGGAAGTTCGAGTGGACGGACGATGCCTGGCTGGCGCGCCGCCGCCAAACGAATCCACTCACAGCTCCGGCCAGCATCTATGAGGTCCACCTGGGTTCCTGGAAAAAGAAGACGGACGGCGGATTTCTCAACTATCGCGAGATTACCGAGCCGCTCATCGCCTACCTCAAGGAGATGGGTTTCACGCATGTGCAGTTTCTACCGGTTGCGGAGCATGCCTTTTACCCTTCATGGGGCTACCAGGTCACCGGCTTCTACGCTCCGACAAGCCGTTACGGGACGCCGGAGGATTTTCAATTCCTGGTCAATGCGCTCCACCAGGCCGGCATCGGTGTGATTATCGATTGGGTGCCGGCGCATTTTCCGCGCGACGACTGGGCGCTGGCCCGTTTCGACGGCACCGCCCTTTATGAGCATGAAGATCCCCGCAAGGGCGCCCACCAGGACTGGGGCACGCTGATCTTCAATTACGGGCGGCGGGAGGTGTTCAATTTTCTCCTGGCCAACGCGCTGTTTTGGTGCGAGCGCTTCCACATCGACGGGCTCCGGGTTGATGCCGTTGCTTCGATGCTCTATCTGGATTATTCCCGCAAGCCGGGCCAGTGGATTCCCAACCAATTCGGCGGGCGCGAGAACCTCGAGGCCATCGAGTTCCTGCGCCAGTTTAACCATGTCACCCATACGGAGTTTCCGGGAGTGATGACCATCGCCGAGGAATCTACCGCCTGGCCGCTGGTAACCCGTCCGCCTTACCTCGGGGGCCTGGGTTTCTCCTTCAAGTGGAACATGGGGTGGATGCACGACACGCTGAGCTACTTCGCGCGCGACCCCATCTATCGCAAGCACCACCAGAACGACCTGACCTTCGCGATGCTTTATCATCACCATGAGAACTTCATCTTGCCCCTCTCGCATGACGAAGTGGTTCATGGCAAAGGCTCGTTGCTGGGCCGCATGCCGGGGACGGATTGGCAGCGCTTCGCGAACCTCCGCGTTCTCCTGGCTTATCAATGGCTGTTCCCGGGAAAAATCCTCCTTTTTATGGGCGGCGAATTCGGCCAGAGCCACGAGTGGAACGCGGGCAGCCAGCTCGACTGGTGGCTGCTGGAGGCGGGTCCTTTTCATCGCGGCCTCCGCCAGTTCGTCCAGGATCTCAATCGCCTTTACCTGGCCGAGCCGGCTTTGTGGCACTCCGACTACGACACCAACGGTTTCTTCTGGATTGATTGCTCCGACAGCGAAAGCAGCGTCCTGTCCTTCGCCCGCCGGGATGCCGAGCACAGCAGCGACCTGGTGGTCATACTGAATCTGACCCCCGTCCCGCGCCAACGATATCGCGTGGGTTTGCCTCGGGCCGGCAAATGGCGCGAGATCATCAATAGCGACGCCTCCGTGTACGGCGGCAGCAACGTTGGGAACCTCGGCGGCGTCATGGCCACGGAACACAAGTGGCACCGCCAATTGTATTCCGCCGAATTCACCCTGCCTCCCCTGGGGCTGATTGCGCTAAAGCCTGACAGCGGCGCCGAACCTCCAAAGACGGCCTGACGGGAAGGAAGGGCCGAATGTCGAGTGTCGGGGATGGAAGAGCCCCTCGAACCGCGACCCCCTCCCACGCCTCCCATCGCACGACACGTCGCACGGGGCGGTTGCCTTCGCTCACCTCCTGACGTAATCTGGCGCCTTCATGGTACGGCTGGTTTTATTTGACATTGATGGCACACTGATCCGCACCGGCGGCGCGGGGATGAAGGCCTTTGCCAAGGTCTTCGAGACCGAGTTTCACGCCGTGGACGGCTTGGAGCGGCTTAAATTTGCCGGGCGCACGGACGTGAGCCTGGTGCGCGAGTTTTTCAGTCTCCACAAGATTGTTCCGACGCCTGAGAACTTCCAACGTTTTTTCGACCCCTACGTCTTCTGGCTCGAGCAGTTTTTGGATCAAAGCGACGGCGGAATTTGCCCGGGAGTCGAAGAGTTTTTGGACGAACTGGATTCGCTGCCACAGCCGCCGCTGGTGGGATTATTGACGGGGAACATCCGCCTGGGGGCTGAGATCAAGCTGCGTCACTTCCGGCTTTGGTCTCGGTTTGCGACCGGGGCTTTTGCGGACGATCATGAGGACCGTGACCAAATCGCCTCCATCGCCCGGGACCGCGGCACCCGGCTGTTGAAGGAGGACTTGCGGCCTGACCAAGTGCTGGTTGTGGGAGACACGCCCTTCGACATTCGATGCGGGCGCGCCATCGGGGCCAGGATTCTTGCCGTTGCCACCGGGGGCTGCTCTTTCGAGGAACTCAGACAGCACCAGCCCGACTGGATCGTCGAAACTCTGGCCGGATTGAGCACGGGAGAAGTGGTAGGGAAAGGTGCTGGGACGCTGAGGCGTCAAGTCCTTAAGACGTCGAAGCGTTAAAACGTTAGAAGGTTGGGGCGTTGGGGGGGTGGAGCAACCAAGCCTCCTCATGTTCCAACGTGTTAACGTTTCGACGCGTTAACGATTACCTTTCAGTGTCTATGGGGACCGCCGCCGCAACAGCCGCCGCAGGAGGCGGCGGGATTGCCGCAGGGCGGCAGGGCGATGTCGGAGGAGGCGCCGGGGGAAGAGGCGAACACGGAGAGCTTCTTGGACAGTTTGGTCGAACCGCAATGCGGGCACTTGGTCCCGCGCCACTTGCTGGAACGGACCAGAATCTCGCTGTCCTTCTCGCACTTCGCGCAATGAAACTCGTAAATCGGCATGGGAACATCATAGCCAACCTTCCCGGGAGTTCAAATCGATTATCTTGGGTCGAGGGTTTTCCCGCCGCGCAATTCAAAGTCGAGCGGGGCTCCGGAGGCGGAATCCTTTGACAGCCAGAGCTGGAATTTCGCGGGATCGACTCGCCAGCGGCCGTTGGTGTCGTAGCAGCCTAAATCGCGGGCTGCGAGCGTAAAGGCCACCTCGCGCGATTCGCCCGGGGCCAGGCGCACCTTTTTGAAGCCCTTGAGTTCGCGCACGGGGCGGGTGCCTACGGGGGAGGACAGGGCCCGGATGTAGAGCTGCACGACCTCGGTGCCGGATCGAGCGCCGGTATTCTTTACCGAAATCGTCGCGGTGATCGTGCCGCCCGTCCCGAGCGCCTGGGCGCTGAGCTGGGGCGCGCCATACTCGAAAGTCGTGTAAGCGAGGCCGTAGCCGAAGGGATAAAGGGGGTCGCGCGGGCCATCGACATAATTGCCGAGTTCGGGCCGGCCGGTGTTGTAATGATTATAAAAGACAGGCAACTGGCCGAGGCTGCGCGGGAACGAAGTGGTGAGCCGTCCTGTCGGCTCAGCATCTCCAAAGAGCACGTCGGCCACCCCGTTGCCACCCTGCACGCCCGGCTGCCAGGCTTCGAGGATGGCCGCCGCTTTGTCTGCCAGCGGCCCGAGAGTCAGCGGCCGGCCGTTGAAGAGAATGACGATTACCGGCTTGCCGGCCGCCGCGACAGCTTCGAAAAGCTCCATCTGCCGGCCGGGCAAGTCCAAATGACTGCGGGCGGCATCCTCGCCACTCCAATCGCGCGGCTCGCCCAGCGCCAGCAACACGACGTCTGCCGCCTTGGCCGCCGCCACCGCTTGATCGATTTCGCCGGGGCCCGGCACGATTTTTTCCTCGATGAGCCGGTAGTCCTGCACGTGATAGCGGGGCTTGCCTCCTTCGGAGATGGCACAGCCGCGCGCAACCGTCAGCCGGGCTTCGTGTCCCAGCTTGGCCTTGATGCCATCCGCCAGAGAGGTGGTGTCGGCGGCGTGAACGCGGGAATACCAGGAGCCGACCAGTTCCTCCGCATCCTCCGCCAGCGGCCCGATCAAGGCGATGTTGCCGGCCTGGCGGGACAAGGGCAGGGCGCGGTCCCGGTTTTTGAGCAGCACGCACGACTTGGCCGCGGCCTCGCGCGCCAGCACCAGCGCGTCGGGCCGCACGAACGCCGTGCGGCAAAGCGCTTCATCGACGTACGGATGGTCGAACAATCCGCGGACAAACTTCACCGTCAGGACGCGGCGGACCGCCTCGTTCACCACTTTGATGGGGACCTTTCCCGCCTTGACCTGGGCTTTGAGGGTGTCGACATAGGTAGTCGAAACCATTTCCATGTCCACGCCCGCGGTCAGCGCCAGGCGCGCGGCGTCCGCGCGATCGGCGGCAATGCCGTGCTCGGTCAATTGTTCCACCGCCTTCCAGTCGCTAACCACAAAGCCGGGGAAATTCCATTCGTGGCGCAGGATGCCGGTGAGAGTGTGCCAGTTGGCGCTGGCCGGGGTACCAGGGAGATCATTGAAGGCGCTCATGACGGTCCAAGCGCCGGCCTCCACGCCGGCCTTGAATTGCGGGAGATAGAAATTCCTCAGAGTAAACTCGGAGATCTCGGTCGTATTATAATCGCGGCCTCCCTGGGCCGCGCCGTAGCCGACATAATGTTTCAGGCAGGCCACGACCCGGTCCGGGGCGGCGGGGTTGGTTCCCTGAAAGCCTCGCACGCTGGCAGCGGCATCCAGGGCGCCCAGCCAGGGATCTTCGCCAAAGCCCTCGGCGATGCGCCCCCAACGGGGATCCGGGGCCAAATCGATCATTGGGGCAAACGTCCAGTCCACCCCCCCTGCCGCCGCCTCCCTTGCCGAGATGGCCTGGGTTCGCTCAAACAGTTCAGGTTCCCATGCGCATGCCTGTCCCAGCGGTATGGGAAAGGCGGTGCGGAAGCCATGGATCGCGTCGTGCCCCAGGATGAGCGGGATGCCCAGCCGGCTCTGCTCGACGACAATGCGCTGGAGCCGGTTTCGCACCGTTGGCGTTTCGATGGCCGCGCTGCCGTCGAGGAAGGAACCAATCGTGCCGGCGGCCAGGCGCTTGGCAAACAGAGTCTCGGCGATATCCAGGCAGTCGCCCTGACTGAGCTGGCCGATCTTTTCGTCCAGGGTCATCTGGCGCATCAGATTGGCTACGCGTTTGGGGATTGGCTGCGTCGGATCCTCGAATACGTCCTTGCGTCCATTCTTGTTGAAGTCAATCCAGCCGTCGTGGTACATGGCCGGCCCCGCTTTCGCGGCCGCTATCGAGACAAGGAGCACCAATGCGGAAAGGTGGTTGAGAAAGCCAATGATGTTCGCTCTCCGCGCAGGACGGGGCGTCGGCACGCTTTTTATGAGTTTATCCAGCATATCTAGTTTTCTTCCCCTGCGCCCTTCGCCGCCTGGATAAATGCCCTGAGCCTGGCGGCATCCTTCTTTCCCGGCGCCGCCTCGACGCCGCTGGAGACATCGACCGCATAGGGTCTGACTAAGCGGACGGCCTCGGCGACATTCTCCGGGGTCAGCCCCCCCGCCAGGAAAACCGGGCGGCCTAAACGCTGGGCTTGCACGGCGAGGTCCCAGTTGAAAGTCTTACCGGTGCCGCCGGGGCGATCCGGGTCATAGGCGTCCAGCAACCAGGCTTCCGTTGGGTAAAGCGACAGAGTTTCCAGCGAGGCCGCATCCCGGAGACGAAAAGCCTTCATGCTCATTAGGCCGAATTGCAGGCAATAGTCCGGGGGCTCATCGCCGTGGAATTGGAGCAGTCCCAGGCCGCATCCGGCAATGGCACGGAAGACGAGTTGTTCGGGCGCGTTGACGAACAAGCCCACTTTGATGGGGTAGGGCGGCAACCGGCGGATGATGGCCGCGGCCGCCTCGACGGTCAGGTAGCGCGGGCTGCGCTCGTAAAAGACAAACCCGAGCGCGTCAGCTCCCGCCGCCACCGCGGCTGTGGCGTCCTCGAGATTGGTGATGCCGCAGATCTTGACCTTTACTGTCATCCTGTGATCCCAGCATCCCATGTTTTGTCGTTAAGGACAACTGCGTTTGGATGCCTGGCGTGGCGGCCTTTATGCGGCTTTTCGGAGTGGAATGGGCTCGGAAGGTGCAAGAGGTGATTCCGGCGCGAGATCGGCGGGTTCCTTGCGGCGCGGAGCCTCGGCGACCTCCGCGAGGCGGAAGCAGCGGACGCACAGATTCGGATTTCCCGCCGCAGTTTCGCCTGCGCCGGAAATCGCCTCGCCGCAACAGATGCAGACACGCGGTTTCATGTCCGGCCACTCTCGCTTACGGATGGGAAACGTGCAAGCGGGCGGAATGCGGCGTCTCGGGCGGGTGCATTCCGGGGAGGGGGCGTGGAGCGTGGAGCGTGGCTGCCAGAGCTTCGCTCCGGCAAGCCTGGGAGCGTGGAGCGTGAAAAGTGACACCGCGAACGGGAATCAGCCGGTATTCGGAAGTTGCTGCGCCCGGGGACCCGCCTTCGCAGGGCTACGGCGCGGCGAGCGGGCGCGCTCCAGGGGCAGCGTCCGGCTGCGGCTGCGGTTTCCGATTTGACGCCGCCGGTCTTTTCACCGCGGGCAATCCTTGGTAAGCTTGGGGGCTGTCATGATTAGCGCTTTTGAATCCCAGGCTGCCGGCTCGGGGGTGGATCTCGTCAAGCAGGTCGAGGAGATCTTTTCGCCTGAGGGCGTGCTGTCGCGCTCGAAGAATTTCGAGTATCGCCCGCAGCAACAGCAGATGGCTGTGGCGGTAGCACGGGCGCTTATGCAGCGCGAACACCTGGCCGTCGAGGCGGGCACCGGGGTCGGCAAGAGCCTGGCGTATCTCATCCCGGCCATTCTCTACGCGGTGGCCAACAAGAAGAAGGCGGTCATTTCCACCCACACGATCAATCTGCAGGAGCAACTGACGCAGAAGGATCTGCCGATGCTGGAAAATGTCCTGCCGGTACCGTTCCAGTTCACGATGCTCAAAGGCCGGGCCAATTACCTCTGCACCCGCCGCCTCCAGAAGGCGATGCAGCAGTCTGGCAATCTTTTCACCTCTTCGGAAGCGGAGGAGCTCCGGCGGATTTATGAGTGGTCCAAGGCGACGACCGACGGGAGCTTGTCGGATTTTGATATCGAGCCGGACGCGAAGGTGTGGGGGCAAGTCTGTTCGGAGCGGGGCCTCTGCTCGCCCAAGACCTGCGGCCATCAATCCGAATTCGCCAAGCAGGGGCCGGTCTGCTTTTTCCAGCGTGCGCGCAATCGCATCCTCGGGTCGGACGTGCTGGTGGTCAACCACACGCTTTTCTTCACCCTGCTGGGCGGGCTGGAGGAGGAGTCGGAAGGGGGAATCCTGTTCCGCAACGATTTTCTGGTCTTCGACGAGGCGCACACGATGGAGAGCGTCGCTTCCAGGCACATTGGCCTGAGCGTTTCCAACGGCCAGTTGCGCTACGCCTTGCAGCGGCTTTGGAATCCACGGACGGAAAAGGGCCTGCTCGCGACGCTGCGCCAAGGCAGCGCCGTCAAGCTGGTGGCTGATCTGCTCAAAGAGGCGGAGGCTTTTTTTGGGAATGTGGAGTCCGCCTGCGAGGAGATCCAGCAGTTGGTCCGGAAGCGCAGTTATGGCGGAGGCGAAGCCGCCGCGGCACGGAAGCGGGACTGGACGGAGCTTCGCGTTCGCAAGCCCGGGATTGTGAATGATAATGTGACGTTGCCGATTAAGCGGCTGCGGGAGGCGGTCAGCAGCTTAATCAAGACCAGCGAGGACAAAGAAATTGGGCAGGAATTGGTCGAATGCAACCGGCGGCTGGCCGAGCTGCAGGAGGAGGTGGCAATGTTCCTGGACCAGAGGGCGGAGGACCACGTTTACTGGGTGGAGCGCGGCGGCAGAGCCCAGCGCAGCCTGGCGCTCAACGCGGCGCCGATCGACGTGGCCGAGTTTCTGCGCCGCCGGCTTTTTGGGAGCGACACCTCGGTAATCATGACCAGCGCAACGCTGTCAGTCTCCGGCGGGCCGCAAGCGGGCGCGCCTGCGGAGGCGTCCCCTCCCCGCGGCGATGGGCGATCCGGCCGGGCGGCGGATAATTCCGGGCTGGGCTACTTCGCGCGGCGGGTTGGCGCCGAGTCCGCGGCAATGCTACAGGTCGGGACGCCGTTCGATTACGAGCGGCAGATGAAGTTCTTTGTGGTGCGAAAGATGCCCGACCCGCGCGAGGAAGGGTATCGGGATGCGCTGATCCATTGGGTGGAGCACTTTATCAGGCAGACTCACGGGAAGGCCTTCGTGTTGTTTACCAACTTCAAGCTGATGCTGGAGGTGGCGGAGCGGATGCAACCGTTTTTCGATCGGCTCGGCATCGCTTGTTTTGTCCAGGGCACCGGCACTCCCCGCTCTCTGATGCTGGAGAAATTCAAGGAGGACGTCGATTCAGTGCTGTTCGGAACCGACAGTTTCTGGCAGGGGGTCGATGTGCCGGGGGAGGCCCTGTCGAACGTTATCATCACCCGCCTGCCCTTTGCGGTGCCGGACCATCCGCTCATCGAGGCGCGTATCGAGGCCATTGAGGCGCGCGGGGGCAACTCCTTTGGGGAATTCTCGCTCCCCGAGGCAATCCTGAAGTTTCGCCAGGGCGTGGGCCGGCTTATCCGCACCAAGACCGATACCGGCATTATCGTGGCCCTGGACAACCGGATTCTGGCCAAGCAATACGGCCGCGCCTTCCTGGACGCGCTTCCCAAGTGCCGGGTGGAGGTGGTCTAAGCTATAGCGTCTTGGGCTGATGTTCCTCGGCGGTGAGGACGAAGAGATCCGGCCAGCCCATCTGCCAATAATGAAGCGGGAATGAGGCGGGCGCGTTCTCCTGGCGCACGCCGAAACTGACCTGGATTGGCCAGTTGCGCGGGTCGCTCATGGAGGATTTGAGCCGTGCGAGGTAAGGGAAGCTTTGCGTGAAGAAGGTGACCCAGGTCTGATCGCTGCCGGTATTTCCGTAAAGCAGAGAGTGGCTGTCGATTTTGTTTAGCGTCAAGGGAGTCAGCACCAGCGCTTTAACCGGTTTTTGAAAGTCATTGAGGGTGATCAGGTCGGCGGGGGTTGTGGCCCAGCAGCATTGCCGCTGCCCGTACCAGGCCATGGCCCAGGGCATGTCGCTGACGGTCAGTTCATTTTCCCGAGCCCAGCCGGCGTTGAGTTGCAGGAAAGGCGGGTAGTAAGGCGGATAGGTGATGGGGTTGGGTTTAGGAGGCAGGAAGGTGAAAACCATCGGCAGGCAGATAATCAGGGAGAAGGCGCCCAAGCCGAGGTAGCGCAATTCACGGAATGGCATCTCGATTTGGTCGAAGAGCCTGCAGAACAGGGCGACTCCGTAAATGATCACCAGCGGGGCCAGCAGGACCAACAGGTTCTCGGAGTTGAGCTCAGGAGACTCTTCCGAGAGCTGGGTTTGGCAGAGTGCCTGCATCACCGTCAGGAGGGCCATGGAGGCTACCAGGAAATAGCGCAGCCGCGTGACGGAAGGATGCACAAATCGCACCAGCAGCCCTGCCAGGAAAAACGCGCTAAGCCAACTGCCGGCCAGGCGAGGCAAATCGTTTTGCAGTATGAGGTGGAGGTTGGCCAGGAGTTTGCCCCAGAAAAGCCGCAACACCGGGATGCGTCCGAGGTCCGGTTCAAAGGAGCGCTCGAGGTGGAATTCGCTAAAGAAGGGGGTGCCGGCGTAGACGCTGTAGCCGGCAATGCCGAAGCAGTTGCCGCTCAGCGAGTAGTTGCGGACCATCCAGGGGGCGATCACAACCAGGAAGGCGACCAGGCCAAGGGTGCCCAGCAACCATCGCCGCTGTCCGGAGAATACCATCATAAAAGCCAGCACCGGCAGGATGAGCCAGCCGAAACTGTACCGGGTCAGGCAGCACAAACCGGTGAGAACCCCCGCGGCCAGGGCCAGCAAAAAGGGCCGGAGGCTGTGGCCGGGTTCACGCAGGTCCTCCTCGAACAGGACGAGGCACCAGACAAGACCCATGAACAGCAGCAGCAGCAGCATTGTCGAGAGCCCGGAGACGCTGAAACGCCAGAACAATTCGGTGCCGAACACGATCAGCGCGGACAGCCAGTCCACCGGGGAGCCAAACAGGCGCCGGGCGAGCATATAAACCAGCGCGACGACGGCCAGGAACAGGACCTGGTTGAAGGCGCTGATCAGAAAATCGGGCTGATACCGCTCGAACTTGCCGCCGCTGCTCCAGAAAGGCTTCGTGGCCGAGGCGGCGTAATCGAACCGCATCACCTTCATCAAGCCCGCCAGCGCTGTCGGGTAGACCGGCGGGTTGGCCAGGTCTGGATGCATCCCTTTGATCCCGGTCAGATCGGTGTTGGCTGGATCCTGGGTCTGGCTTTTCTGCCGATGCTGTTTCAGGAGGTACATGCTGAAGGGACGCACGAAGAGAGTGGTGTAGCCTTTGCCGTCCGCAAGGTTGCGGGCCACCTGGGCGGCGTCCATGGCTTCCTGGGTGGACATGTTCTTGAACTGGCGGTAGTTGTAACCCACGATCACCAGCAGGAGCGCCAGGACCACCAGGACCCAGCGGAAGTAGCGCATGCCGCCGCCGATTTCGAGTTTGTGGATGAGTTCTTGAGTGGCGGGCATAGTTAGAATCCTTCGAGATGATAGAGATGGAGTTTGCGGTAAAGACTGCGCAGGCCAACGCCCAGCTTCCGGGCCGCCAGGCGGCGATTTCCTTCGGTTTCCTTGAGTGCGCGCTGAATGAGCTGTTTCTCGGCCTCCTGCACGCTCAAGTCGTTGGCGGGGGTGACGGGGAGGCCTTCGGGTCCGGCGGCTGGAGGGAGGGTTCGCGCGGCATTGCGCACGGCTGGAGGGAGGTCTCTGGCCGTGATGCGATCGCTGCGGGAGAGGACGACGGCATGCTCGATGGCGGTGCGCAGCTCCCGCACATTGCCGGGCCAGGGGTAGTTGCGCAACAGTTCCAGCACATCGGTGGTGAAGCCGGCCACCGGCTTGTCATTTTCCCGGGCAAACTCCCTCAAGAAGGCCTGCGCCAGCAGGGGGATATCCTCGAGCCGATTCCGCAGCGGCGGGAGCCAAATCTCGACCACGCGGAGCCGGAAGAAGAGATCTTCGCGGAAGGCGCCGGTTTTGACCATGGCTTCGAGGTTTTTGTTGGTGGCGGCAATCAGGCGGACATCGGCGGTGAGGGTTTTGTTGGAGCCGACCCGCTCGAAGGTGCGCTCGCCCAGGAAGCGCAGCAGCTTGACCTGGATTGAGGCATCGATCTCGCCAATCTCGTCCAGGAACAGCGTGCCGCCTTGCGCCTGCTCGAAGCGGCCGATGCGCCGCTCGTAAGCGCCGGTAAAAGCGCCCTTTTCGTGCCCGAACAGCTCGCTTTCCAGCAGGGTGGGCGCCAACGCCGCACAATGCACGGTGACCATCGGCTGGCGGGCGCGGGGGCTAAGCTGGTGGATGGCTTTGGCGATCATTTCCTTGCCGGTCCCGCTTTCTCCTTGCAGCAGGACCGCCGAACGTGCCGGGGCGACCTGCCGCACGATGTCGAGAACCTCCCGCATGGCGGAGGATTCTCCAACGAGATTCTCCAGCCCGAACTTCGTATCGAGTTGCTGGTGCAGGGAAACATTTTCGGCCTCCAGATGCCGCTGGCGCAACGCTCGCCCGATGCGCATCTCGAGTTCGTCGATCTGGAGCCGGCCCTTGGCGACGTAATCATCGGCGCCGCGCTTCATGGCCTCGACAGCCAATTCCTCGGAACCGTACGCCGTCATGAGGATGCAGACGGGAGGGCGGGGCAGGGACTTGGCCCGCAGGATGAGCTTGAGGCCGTCTTCAGAGGGCAGGCGGAAATCGGTCAGCAGCACGTCGAAATGCTCTTGCTCGAGCAGCGTCATTGCCGCCTTGGCGTCCTCGGCCAGGTACACGTCGAAACTCTCCTGCAACGCGTCGCGAAGCCCCTCGCGCGTGTTCTTCTCGTCATCAACTATCAGCAATGTCGGCGTCATCCCAACCGAGCAGCCTCATGCTGCCAGCATCCTTGGTAAGTAAAGCAGGAGCCGACCTGGGTTGCAAACCCGAAAGCCAAGGGTCGGAACTCAAGGGCCTGGAAAAAAGGGGCGGCGAACCATTCACCAGGAAGGAAGGAGCGGCGGCGACCTGGGGAGGCTTTCCACCTCCGCCAAGGCTTCCACCTCAGCCAAGGCTACGGTGGACAGGACGGTGGACAGGACGGCGGGACGTGGCTTCGCGGCAGGAGGCAGTGTCAAACAGGAATTGCACCGTTTTTGAGGGGGGCGCATTCTAAGCTGTTGGTGCGCAATGGGTAATAAAGAATGAATTCGAAAAACGGTGAAGAAACGGTGCAGGAATGGTGCAATTTCGCGGAGACATTTCCGAAGGCGTTGAAACGTGGGTAACATGGGCGAGACGCCGATTTCACTTTGGCGTGCAATGTCAACCAGGAATCAGACCGGTTTTGGGAGGTGGTTTTGCAAGTGGTTGCGGGGTAGTGGCTAATGAAAAATGAATCTGAAAACGGTCCAGAAACGGTGCAGAAACGGTCTAATTTTGCGGTGACGTTCCCAGAGTGGGACGAGTGTCGAGTGTGGAGTGTCGTGGGGCGCCCCGCCGCCGCTTCCGCCTTCGCTAGAGCTATGGCGGACAGGTCCACCTCTGGTAGAGGCTTCTGCGGACAGGTCGGCGCGGCGGCGGCCCGGCGAATCGCAAAGCGCTTGGGGTGAGCGGCCTTCCCGCGCTTTCCGGACCGATTGGAGTTGGTATCCATACTAGCATTCATACTATATAACAATGGGAGATTGGTGTCAAGGGGGAACGCTGGATTGCGACGGTTTTTTTTTATGGCAAACCGGCATTCGGGTTCCGACCGGCGGGGGATGGGGATGAAGCGATTCTTGAGCTTTGCAGCGTCTTTTTGATTTGCCGAGGAGCCCGTGAGGTTTACCGGGTGGGCTTGTACCAATGAACGGTGAGCACCGCAGGTCGCAAGCGTAGAGCCTGTTCACCCGTATAACCCCCTGATTTGGACAAACCCCTCCTGGAATTGCCCGACGTACATAGCCCGCAATGGGATGGCGGCGTTCTGGGCGACAAACACCGTGGAGCCGGCGCAGGGCGCAGTCTGCTGGACCAGTTACTCGCATTTAAGGAAGCTGACCTTCCGCATGGGCAAGGCTACAACATATTGTTGTGCGATGGGCATGTTGCCCTGGTGAAACGCAACGACGACCTGTTTCCTCCCAGAACGGCACCACCCGGGTTTCGACGATGTCGAGCAGGCTTACTTCAGCGTCTGGCGGCCAATCTCACCCCGACCAGAGTGAATCTCGGGTCGGCCATGATATTGGCCGTTTAATGTTTCGCCGAGGTGATCTGAGCGAGGTAGAAGCAATCCTGATCATCAGGGGTTTGCAGGGTTGTCCCGGTGCCGCCGGCACCGTGGAGGCTTGTCGGCGGAGTGTACGTGCGGTGATCCAGCCATTTGTGAACTACGGAATGACCGTCGGCAAACGCGATTCCACCCGCGTTGGCATGGAGCCCGGTCGGATAATCTATTAGGTAGGTGTTGCCCGGAGACGCCGCGGCAGCGATGGCCAAGCTGCCATCGTTGATGGTTATGGGATTCTCATCCATGAACACAAAGGTGCTGGAGGGCCCTGGTTGGGTAAACGAGCTCATTTTGCCATAGGTCATATAGACTTGCTGCCCGCCGGTATAGGTGTTTCCCGGCAACCATCCCCCATCCACCGCCTGACCGATTGGCATGCCCTGTTGAATGGCCGTATAGTAGGTTGTGCCCACCGCCGAATTCATCGAGTAGCTCCGGCAATGGATTTGTTTGCCCGCATAGACGTCAACATAATTATCGGCGGGACAATGATAAACATCCCGGCTCGGAAGGTAAGGGGAAAGCACTGTATTGGGATCGAGCAATTCACTCTGTTTGTGCAATACTGTGTATCCGTAATCCCCGGCATCCACTGCCTGCTCCATGGTGCCGACCACCCAGTTTTTCATGGTCTGCTGAACCGCCGGGGTTTGCGAATAATAGGGTGTGGTAAAGGGATAGTCGTTAGGCGCCAGAACGTCGTTGTTATCCCCGGCACACATTATCCATGCGGTGAGCATTTGCTTGCTATTGTTCATGCAGGAAATGCATTGGGCTTTTTGTTTTGCACGCGTCAGAGCCGGCAGTAGCATCGCGGCCAGAATGGCAATGATGGCAATGACCACCAACAGTTCAATAAGCGTGAACCCGCTCCGCCGGGGATGATACTCACGTTGCTTGTGGTTGCGCATTTTCACATTCACGTACTGTCTTTCGTCTAGTTTTGTGATGGTCAAAAACGGGCGCCAACTCTTCCGCTGGCGCCCGTTGTGTAACTATCTCAATGTTTCAACAGGCACTCAGTATTAGGGACCGACTGTGACGGGTGCGCTGGTGGCTGAATTGGTGACTGTCGTGCTCGTCGTATCGCTTGCGGTAACTGTAAATACTCCCTGGCTTCCCCACAGGATGCCGTTGGCGTCGGCGAACGTGGCGATCCCATTGGTCATGTTCATAGCCATTGGCAAGAAAGCGCTGCCATCCGAGGCGGTCAGGGCAATGCTATCGCTGACGCCACTAACGATGTGGAAAGCGGGATCAACTGCGTAAACAGTGACGGTTTGCGGGATCCCGGCGCTCAGACTCTGTGGAAGGGGTGTTCCAACATAACCCGAGGCCGTCCCCGGAGCGTTTGTCTGGCCTGGGAGCAACACTTGCAACTGGGTGAACGTGCGCTGGACCAGGGCGAAGAATCCAACCGAAGCGCTCGGCAGACTCGTGGGCAGAACAAGGGCCCACCGCTGCCCGCCATTGACTAAAATACTCGAGTAGGCTTCATCCTGCCACACACCAGCAGTAAGATTGCTGGTGACAATCGGAGAAAAGCCGGTGTCGGGCAAAGTCCAATGATTCCAATACGTGCCGTTGCTGGTAGGCAGCAAAAACTGATTTGGCGGGTTCGTGTTCCAAGGAGAGTTATATTCCTGGGATTGGAGGACGAGCAGCGGATTCAAGCTGCCCGTCGTGAAGTCTTGATTGATGGGCGTGCCGACCCCGGTAAGGGAGAGAGAGGCAAACGTCACGGACTGCCCAACGCTGGCATCAACTCCCGGGGCTGAAAACAGATCAAAGCAGGCTGGATCGGCAAACAGGGCAGCGTTAGCTGCAGGGATTGAACCACTATAGGTGGACCCATCGGGTGCCGTGATCGTCGCATCCGTGTCAGAAGTGAACGTTAAGCTCCAAGTGCCCAGCGCCGAACCGGAGTAGGTAAAATTCGTAAGGGCACCAGCTCCGCTTAGCATCGAATTGCCGATGGGTTGGTTGGTCTTATAGCCAAAGCTCACGTTCTCCGAACCATTACCGTTAGCTTGAATCGCGAGCAAGAGCGCGTTGGGCATGCTCCAATCCGGGTCGGCATAGGTCTGGGTGGCTGGGTCACCGGGTGTAAGGCATAGATCGACATTAAAACCAGCATTGGTGGGAAATGCGGTCATCGTGAACGAATAAACCACCGGCTTAGGCCGGCCGACCCAAGACACAAGAGGCGCGCCATTGGTGAACGTGCGGACACCGTCCCGGTCCCAACTGGGAGTCGCATCGGCAAATTGCTGCAGCCCGGGCATCGCTTTGGAAAGAGAAGTAGTGGGAGGCGGGTTCGGCACAACGCGCGCAATCAATTCGACATTTGCCACCCAGTAATTCATCGTGCCGATGGTGCTGGCGGGGTTCCACACATAGAAGCCGACACTGTAGACGGTACTAACGCCAGCCATGCTGGGATCTATACGGATTGATAAATGGTGCCATTTGCCATCCGCGCCACTGAACGAAATATTCGTGACCGACTGAAAGCTATACCACGCATCAAAGCCGATACCCATATTTGCCGATCCAATCGGCGTTATAGTCGAGTTTGTGTCATATTTGATATCCATTTCAATGGTTGCGTAATCGGCTGCGTTGAACGCAACCCCCCCAAACCAATTGGCGGGAGCTGCGACAAGATAGGTGTCCGCATCTGAGCCCGACCAATTGTTTTGCATGTAAATGGAGCCCGCCGTATCTCCGGTAGGAGGTGGATTCGCAGTGTCAAAGGTGACACTGACAAAAGCGGGCCCCCATAGCTGTGTCCATGAGAAGTCCGAGCCCGAGGTGCCAGTTTCGGTGCCGCTTGGGCCGATTATAATATTATCGGCCGCCCGAAGCGTGTTGGGAGAAACGCCCAATGCGAGTGCGGCCATAATCAATCCGGCGCATTTGATTAGTGATTTGGGTTTCATACGTGAGGTTAGGTTAGTTTTAGTGTTGGGTTTATTGCAAAGGTTGTACTTTGCTATGATGTTAGAGGATACTGCAACTCTTTGACCAGCCAGCCGGCGGAAGGGAGAATGGAGACCGAAGGTTGCCAGCGAGCCGACATTGACATTGGCTAGGGTGATCTATTACGCATGGCAGGCCGCTTCGCCAGACAGTGCAAGAATGCATGGTGCTAATATGATCCAAGCCCGCTTGCGCGTCATGTCGGTAAAGGATATGACTGCGCCACGCAACGTCGGCATCCGACCCAGTGCCACCACGCTGTAGGAGGGTCAGGGCACCTCATCTGCGGTGCCTTTATAGCTGGTTACCGGATCCGGTTTCGGATGTTGGGACCCTATTTATAAACGAGCTTTAAGCTGGACGTTATCCAGTTTCCAACGGCCAGAAAACCCAATGAAAACGTGCCTCCGGTCAAGATGACGCCGGAGTTTTCAGACAGCAGGCTATGACCCCAACATTCAAAGAGTCCAACACCCTGGAAAAACAGGCCAAATCCTTAATTCTTTCCTGGGGAGAAGGGATAAAGTCGAGCTAAAGAGAAGTTTAATTAAGGCGGCAAACGCCGCCCCGCCGCTTGTCACGGCTTGGATGGGCGATTGCCGGGCTCATGCAAGGAGAAATGGCTGAATTTGGCGACCGCCTGCGAACGCGAGCGGACGTGCAGTTTTTCGTAAATGCGCCGGACGTAGGTGTTCAGTGTGCCTCGGCTGACGCTCAGCAAATCCATGATTTCCTTGTAGAGATAACCGCGCGCCAACAATTCCAGCACCTCGCGCTCCCGCGGGGACAGCTTGGCGGACTCTGGCGCGGTGGCGTCCTGGCGCTGAAAAGCCTGGACCACGCGGCGCGCGATATTGCTGGTCATGGGCGAGCCGCCAGCGTGAATGTCCTTGATGGACGCCAGCAATTCGCTCCGCGGCGTCTGCTTGAGCAAATAACCCGTCGCCCCTGCCTCCAGTGCCTCGAAGACGTGGTCGGCGTCCTCATAAACCGTCAGCATTAGAAATTGCGTGTTGGGTAACAGCGGCTTGAGACGCCGCACGCCTTCGATGCCACTCATGCCGGGCAGGTTAATGTCCATCAGCACCACCGACGGGTTCTCGGCGGGCAGATGTTCCAGGGCCTGTTCCACGCTGCCGTGCGCGCCAACGCACTTGAAACCGCCGGCGTGACGCACCCAGTCGGCGAGAATTTCCCGCGCCGAGGCGTCGTCTTCCACAATGTCAACCGCGATGTTCATCTTTTGCTGATTCATCTTAGGACGAAAAGCTTTTTTGTATAGTCGTGCCTATTACCGACAAAATGTCGGGAGCGCTTATGGTCCCCGCAAGGGCACGGTGAATGTCACCGTCGTGCCGCGTCCGGGTTGGCTGCGAATCTCGCACGCGCCGCCGATTTCCCCCAACCGCCGCTGCATGTTCGCCAGCCCGTTGCCGCTCGCGATGCGGCCTGCCGCAGCGTGGCCGCCCCCTGGAGTCGCCGTGTCAAACCCACGCCCGTCGTCAGCCACCTGCAGCGCCAGTTGCGCCGCCTCCAACTTCAATTCCACGCGCACTTCATTTGCCGCCGCGTGTTTGACGATGTTGTGCAGCGCTTCTTTGAACGCGAGAAACAAATTATGCCGGACTTCGGCGGTGACCGGCAGCATCGGCAGGTGCAACGGGACGTTGAGTCGGCAACGGACTTCCGCCAGGCTCAAGTATTCGTTGGCGAACCGGCTCAAATAACCCGCGAGGCTGTCCAGCCGGTCATGGCGCGGATTGACCGCCCAGACAATTTCATCCATCGCGCGGGTCGATTCACGCGCGGTGGCAAAAATGCGGTTGAGATTCTTGTTCAGGGATTCGGGCAAGGGCATTTCCCCGCGATCGGACTGGCAGAGCATCACGATGCGCGTCAGACTGGCACCCAAATCGTCGTGAATGTCCCGGGCGATGCGCGAGCGTTCGCGCTCGATGTCGCGCTGGCGCTCGGCGCGTTCGAGGCTGCGCCGCATCCGCCGCCGCGTGTCGAACCAGACCGCACCGCCGGCCGCCAACATTGACGCCAGCCCGCCGAGAACACGGAACGCAGTCGTCTGCCAGAAGTACGGCAGCACTTTAAACTTCAGGCTGGCACCGGTGTTATTCCACACGCCGTCGTTGTTGCAGGCGGTCACTTGGAACGAATAGTTTCCGGGCGGGATGTAATCGAAGGTCGCCACGCGCTTCGTGCCGACGTCCGCCCATTCGGTATCAAGATCGTTCAGCCGGTATTTGAACCGCACTTTTTCCGGCGCGACAAAGCTCAAGCCGGTGTACTCAAATTCGATTCGATGCCGGCCCGGCGGAATTTTCAGCGGCCCGGCGTCGCGGCGGTCGGCGACTTTTTTGCCGTCCACGCGCATTGTTTCGATCCGCACGGGCGGAGGCAGTGGATTCAGTTTTATGCCCGCCGGATCAACGGCGACCAGTCCCTTCGCCGTGGGAAACCACAGCCGGCCGTCCGCGGTTTTGCCACCCGCTGACTGGGAGCCTTCCGAACATTCAAGCGTCGGCAATCCGTCGTTGATGCCGTAGGTCAGAAACGACACCTCGGTCAACTTTCCGTCGGCGCAGCGATTTAAGTCCGTTTCGTTCACGCGCAAAATGCCGCCGTAGGAACTCATCCAGAAATATCCCCGTCCGTCGGATTCGATGTGGCCAATGACGCTGTTTGGCAAACCCTGTTCATCGTTGACGACGGAGAATTTCCCGTCCTTGAAACGGTCTAAGCCGCCGCCGAAGGTGCCAATCCACAGCGCGCCGTCGTCCGCAAAATGCAGGCACTCGATAAAATCGGACGATAATCCGTCGGATTTTTTAAACCGGTGGAAATGTCCATTTTGCAAACGCACCAGGCCGGCACCGGCGGTGCCGAACCACCGCGCGCCTGATTTGTCGTGCGCGATAGAGCGCACTTCCCCAAACGGTTCGCCGGCAATTTCGCTGAACTGCTCCAGTCGTCCGTTTTGATAACGCAATGGGCCCACGGCGGTGCCGATCCAAAGTCCGTCGGACAGGAATAGAAGCGCCGGTATGGGCCGGTGAAAACTCTCAAGCCCGGGCGCAATATCAAACGCATCATCCTTCTGGGCGAACAGTCCACCGCCCCAGGTGGCCGCCCATATTCTTCCCGCGGAGTCCGAGGCAAGCGCCCAAATGAAGGGATTGCTAAGTCCCTGCGCCGAATCGAAATTCGTCCATTCGCCGTTTTGCAGGCGATACAGACCCGCCCCTTCCGTGCCGAGCCACAGCGCACCGTCCGGCGCCGGCAGCACGGAGAGCACGGGACAGCTTTTCCAATTGTCCGGCGGCGAAATGGTTTCAAGGTTGTTCTGGCGGATAACCACGAGTCCCGCGCCGGTGCCGCACCAAAGATTGTTTTCGCGGTCTTCCCACAGCGAAATCACCCAGTCCGAAGGCAGGCCGTTCGCGCGGTTAAAGTGCTGAAAAGCAGTGTTGGTCTGGCCGGGAAACACCAAGAAGATACCATCTCCGGAGCTACCTCCCACCAAGGTTCCATTTTGGGTTTCCATCAGGCGGGTAAGGGCGCGCCCCCCCCAGGGTGCCGTACCCAAGTCGGCGACCCATTGACCGTCCCGCCACTTTTTGATGCCGCCATCGCAGGCCACCCAAAGCCCGCCATCGCGACTTGCGGCAATTCCCTGGATATACGGATAGGTTTCGGGGCTAGTCGCCGAAAACCCCACGGGGAGCAACTGGCCTTGCTTGAGAAGCGACACCCGTCCCTCGCGATTAACCCAAATCTGACTGCTTGCCGACCGCGTCAGGGCGACGACCCTGGCGATGACCCCGGCCGATGGGGTTAACACCTGACCGTCCCGCACCCGCGCGAATTCGCCAGTTTCATTCATCAACCAGACATCTCCCGCTTCGTCCGATAAGATGTCGTAAATCTTTCCACCGCTCCAATTCGCACGCACCCGCATGGCGGCGAAATGCCCGTCCTTGTATTGCGAAACGTCGCCGCCCTCCGTGCCGATCCACAGCGTTCCATCGGCGGCTTCAAACAGACTCGTGATGCGGCGGTTGCGCAACTCCGGCGTGTTGTTGTCGTCGAAAACCGTGAAGCGGACGCCGTCAAACCGTGCCAGTCCATTGTAAGTACCGACCCACAAATACCCGTCGCGAGTCTGCACCACGGCCGTGACCTTGTTTTGCGGCATCCCTTGTTCCACCTGCCAGTTACGCGTGAAATAATTCGGAGCGGCCGCCGCGGAAAGAGCAACGGAGGCGATTACTGCTAAGACCAGCGCGAACCGGCAAAGGATGTTTTTTTCGGCGCCGCGAGGAATCATCGCCTTAGTCTGGCGGCTGCGCGCTAAAAGTCGCAAGCTAATTCGGGCTTCCAGGGTTCATTCCTTTTACCGACAAGACGGCAATACCCGCTTCGGCCACACTGATCGACACAACCGCCGCCAAAAGCATATGTATACTGACATGGTCGTCTCGAACAGAATCGCCACCGGCATTCGGCTCTGCCTTGCCGCCGCGACCGCCATCGCTGTGGCTCCGCCGCTGCTCGACGATCCCGTGGATTCTGGATAAAGGCGCGTTTGAGTTCCATAACCCCACCCAAGGCGGCTGGGTCGCGGAGAAGGGTGATTTCACAACTCTGGTCGGCGGTTCCTCGCGCACTATTGCGCTGCAAGGCAACCACCGCCTCGCCGAGACCGTCTTTGAGAAGGATTGCGGTTGGGAAATCATTTTCGGTAAGACCATGAGTTATTTGAATTTATGAAGAAGACAGTGGTTTATGCAGCATTGTCCGCGCTCTGCTCCATCCTGATGTGTCCAGTTCTTTCCAGGGGGGGACAATACTTGAACTTCGATGTGGCTATTTACATACCCATCCATGTCGTCCAGAGCTTCGAGCGGCCGCAAACACTCCAGGCGGACTGGGACTGCATCCGCCGCCAGCTGAAAGTAGACAAAGTCTATATCGAAGTGCAGCGCGATCGGCGGCTGCTCGCCGCCGAGCAGGTTGAGCGCGTCAAAAAGTTTTTCCTCGACCGCGGTGTGCGGGTGGCCGGCGGCATGGCGCTGTCAGATGGCAACATCGGCGGCCAGTTCCAATCGTTTTGCTACACCGACCCGCAGGACCGCGCGTTTGTCAAAAGCGCAGTGGAGTTTGCCGCACGGCATTTCGACGAGGTGATCCAGGACGATTTCTTTTTCGTGTCCACGAAAAAGGATTCCGACATCGCCGCAAAGGGAAATAAAACCTGGACGCAGTTCCGTCTGGAATTGATGGACGACGCAGCGCAAAACTTGCTCGTCAAGCCGGCAAAAGCCGTGAATCCAAAAGTGAAGATGGTCATCAAGTTCCCAAACTGGTATGAGCATTTCCAGGGCTCCGGCTATGACCTCGAACGCGAGCCGATAGTTTTTGACGGCGTCTACACCGGCACCGAGACGCGTGATCCCGTCATCACCGACCAACAGTTGCAGCAATATGAAAGTTACGAAATCATCCGCTACTTCGAAAACATCACGCCGGGTCGCAATGGCGGCGGCTGGGTGGACACTTACAATCTCTGTTATCTCGACCGCTACCCTGAACAGATTTGGGACACGCTTTTTGCCAAGGCGCGCGAATTCACGGTTTTCGAGTGGTCGGCGATGACGCAGCCATTTGAAATCGGCGACCGCGCCGCATGGGAAAAACTGCCGACCAGCTTCAATTTTTGTGAAATGACCAACGGCATTTCCGCGCCGACGTGGGCGCGTGCCGCCGGCTATTCTTTGGAACAGGCTGACAAGTTTCTCGGCCAGTTGGGCAATCCGGTTGGCATTGCCAGCTACAAACCACTTCACTCAACCGGCGAGGATTTTCTGCACGCTTATCTCGGCATGATAGGCATTCCGATTGACCTGCGTCCGGAATTTCCGACGAACGCCAATCTCATTTTGCTAACCGAGTGCGCGAAGTTTGATGCCGACATCGTAGGGAGGATCAAAGGCCAGTTGCGCGCGGGCAAATCCATTGTCATGACCTCCGGCCTGCTGCGCGCGCTGCAAGGCAAGGGCATCGAGGATATCGCGGAAGTCCGCTGGACAGACCGAAAAGTTCTCGCGCACAAATACGCCGAAGGTTTCGGCCAGGGAGATTTTTCCACCCTCGCCGGCGAAACGAACGCCGGCGTGCTATTCCCTGAGATTGATTTCCTCACCAATGACTCATGGTCACTCGTGCGCGCCGAGGACAACGGAAATGGCTTCCCGGTGTTGCTGCTGAACCGTTATTCGCGCGGCGTGCTTTACGTCTGGACAATACCGGATAATTTCACCGACCTCTACGCCCTGCCGCCGGAGGTGACCGGCGCGATTAAACATTTCGTCATGCGCGGATTTCCCGTGCGGCTGGACGGCCCGGCGCGGATGGCTCTTTTCGCGTATGACAACGGCGCGTTCATCGCGCAAAACTATTCGGCCACCGCTGCGGATGTGAAAATCTCCACGCTGGGAAATTCAGTTAAGCTGAGAAACATTGTCACGGGCGAAATGCTTGAAGGCAAATTACCGCCACCTCATGGCTGGAGGTGGCGGAATGATGACATCGAGGACCGCGTCTCGTTCAGCACGCATCTGCCGCCGCACAGCTATGCCGTGTTCGCGTTGGAAACTGATCGCGGAAATGTGAGTGCGTCGTCGAAATAGAACTCGCCGGTCGGTGGGTACGCGCCGAGACCGCCAGCAAAAGCAGCCACTTTATGACCGGAAGACTTCGTATTAAACGGAAAATCGGTTGTCTGGCCCTCTGCCTCGCGGCGCTGTTCGTCGCCTTGGACATGTCCAGCGCCGCGACCAACGAACCGGCCAGGCTGGTCTCGGCGGGCTTGCATCAAACGAACGGCCCGCTCAACACCATGTTCAAATTCTGCGTCGGCGCCGGTCGCGCAAACGAGGGCTTGCGCGCCGACTGGCAGCGCCAACTGGCCTACGTGCACGGCGAATGCGGCTTTCAATACGTCCGCATGCACGGTTTGTTCTGCGACGACATGGGCGTTTACCGGGAAGACAGCCACGGCAACCCGGGATACAACTGGCAATACATTGACGAGCTTTACGACTTCCTCGCCAGCATCGGCATGAAGCCGTTTGTCGAATTGAGTTTCATGCCGTCGGCGCTGGCGAGCGGTTCCAAAACCATTTTCTGGTGGCGCGGCAACGTGACTCCGCCAAAAGACATAAAAAAATGGGGCGATTTCATCCGCGCTTTCGTCCTCCACTTGCAGGAGCGTTACGGAGACGCCGAGGTGCGCACCTGGTATTTCGAGGTTTGGAATGAACCGAACCTCATGGGCGGGTTCTGGGCCGGCACGCAACAACAGTATTTCGATCTGTACGCCGCGACAGCGCACGCTATCAAAAGCGTTTCCGCCGATTACAAGGTGGGCGGCCCTGCGACGGCGGGTTGCGGTTGGGTGCCGGAGTTCATTCATTTCTGCGACACGAACCACGCCCCGGTGGATTTTATTGCAACCCACACTTATGGCGTGGAAAGCGGTTACTTGGACGAACAGGGCGACACTGGCACGGTGCTTTCCAAGAATCCCAACTCAATCATTGGCGACGTCAAACGGGTGCGCCAGCAGATCGCCGATTCGGCGATGCCCGAGCTGGAACTCCACGTCACCGAATGGAGTTCCTCCTACACGCCCTCCGACCCGGTTCACGACAGCTATCACAGTGCGGCTTACATCTTGGACAAGCTCAAGAAAAGCGGCAACGACGCGCAATCCATGTCCTACTGGACGTTCACGGACATTTTCGAAGAGGCTGGGCCGCGCTGGGAGGCCTTTCATGGCGGCTTCGGCCTGATCAATTACGAGGACATCAACAAGCCGGCGTTTTACGCGTACCAATTTTTGAACCGGCTCGGCCCGATATTATTGAAGGATAGCGATCCGTCCTCGTGGATCTGCGCCGACAATACCGGCGGCGTGCAGGCGTTGGTTTGGGATTTCACAAACACGCATCCCGGCCCGAAAGTTCATAACCAGGACTTTTACAAACGCGATTTGCCGTCGCAACCAAAAAGCAAGGTCACCCTTGATTTGTCGCACCTACCCAGGGGCAAATACACTGTCGAGACTTACAAAGTCGGTTACCGGTCCAATGACGCCTACGACACCTATCGCGATTTAGGCTCACCCTCACAATTGACCCGGCCCGAGGTAGCTGAAATCAAATCCAAAAACAACGGGGCACCCGTGGAAGTCCGCACCGTGAGAATTGGCCGTGACGGAAGATTCGAGCAGCAGTTCGACCTCCGCGAAAACGATGCCGTGCTAATCACGCTCAAGCCGCAGCGGTGATGCCGCTTTGGGGTTGCTGGCCTGCTTCATACGCGCGGATTGGCTGGAGTGTTTTGTCCCGCTTTCCGGCGCATTTCTTTAGGATAGCCATAATGCGATTCGTAGTATATACCACTATGGGATTCGTGTCAAGAGGGGAGTGCTGGATTGCGGCATTTTCTTTATGACAAACCGGCATTCGGGTTCGGACCGGCGGGTGATGGGGATGGGGCGATTTTTGAGCTTGGCAGCGCCTCTTTTGCGGTTTTGGAGGGTGGAGTTGGATCACAGAAGGACGCAAAGCCAACGAAGAGGAAAAGAAATGGCCGCAAAAAGGCAGGTGGAACCTGAGCAAACGTCTGCCTGACAATTTCCCATTGTTCCTCGTGCGGCAGGAGTCCCAAATCCAGCCGGCGCTGCGCGATCGAATCCAGGATACCCTCGGCCTGGCCCGGACCGGCCTCCTCCACACCCATCCTTCGGACGGCGACCGCATCCGCCAGGCCCGCCAAGCCGTCGAACCCGGCGTCTTTCACCTCGACCAGCCCGCCTCGACGCTCTTCACCCATTTCGACATCGTCGCCAATCAAATCACCCAGCTTCACTATGCCGAAGACCTGGGTATAGCTTTCGGCCAGGCAAACCTCCGCCCCGTCGAGGCCGCCCCGCAGGAGAAACGATAGCAGCGCGGATGCCTCGTCCGTGCGTATCCGGGGCCGCAGAACTCACGCGGGGGTTCCTCTCAAATAGGTTCTTCGGTCAGGGCCAGCCCGCCGCGGTTGGTCTGGCGGCTGAGGCGAGAGACGACGTTGCCGATTCGGCAGATAGCCGAGCGGTTGAGCATGGGCGATTCGGAGAGTCTGAACAAGAAGCTCTATCTCATTGGGAAGGAACGAAATGCAACAGCGAAGTGAAAAGGTGTGGCCGACCCGTTTTTGCCGGTTGGCCTGAGTGTTCAGGCGCCACTCCGTGGCGCGGTCGGCGCTGGGCTCGGACGAGGGGCTGAAGCCGCTCGCTACCGTCGTGGCGCCGCTCCGCGGAGCGGCGCGGGGCGCAATGGGGGAGCGTTTCCTCTTTCGAACAGAATGAACCCGGCCAAGGATATGCCGCCCCCTGACGGGGCTTGGGGCATTCCCTACCGAGGCGCCGCTACGAGGGGCGGGTCATCCGAATTCATCGAGAAGCTGCCTATTGCGCCAGGACCAAATCCGGCGCCACCTGAGAGATGCCGCCCTGAGGATTGTCGTGGAACTGGGCGCCGAAGATCAGGTTTTCGACGCAGGAGGAATCGTTGACCCGAAAAGCGGCACCGCCGCATTTGCTGACGCGGAGTTCGGTGAAATTGTTATTGGTGCATTCCGTGTGGGCAGCCAGTTGCCAACCCGAGTCGGTCTGTTGATCGGCCTGGGCCATGAACACGCCAAAATTGCGGCTTTGACGCACCTGGATGCCGCGGAAGAGGTTGTAGCGGGAATCTCTCATGAAGATGCCAAGGTCGTTGTCGACCAGCACGGCGCCGCGGATGATATTGAAGTTGACCGACAAATCGAGGGAGATACCCGCAGCCTGGTTATCGTGCAGGAAAAGGTCAGTGAAAAGGCTGTCTTCGGTCAGGTAGCAGGCCATGCCGTCGAACTCGCTGTCGAAGGCGGTGAAGTCACGGACGGTGAGCCGGCGGACGCAGAAGGTGGTGACCAGGCCGCCCGAGCGGCAGTGGCCGGCGACGACCCGCTCGATGAGGCTGTCGGTGACACCTTGGACGGTGATGCCATTGTTGCGGAGGTCCGCATTACGATCGAGGTGCTGCCAGATTTCGAACTGCTGCTGTTTGCGATTGCCGTCGATGGCGAGATCGGCGACGTGCAGGTAGGACAGGGTATGGGTTGGGCAATTGACGGGCTCGCCGAGGATAAGGACGGGGCAATTGGCGTGATCGGCGAGTTTGAGCAGCGTGGACGGGCCGCTGCCGCGTAACGTTTGGAAGGACCGGTGCATGACCACCGGGCGCAAAATGACATAGGTTCCCGGCGGAAGGAAGACTTCGCCCCCGGTAGCGGGAAGAGAATCAAGGGCCTGCTGGATTTCCGCGCTGGTGGCGTTGGTGGGGACCACAACGCGGGGGGCTTGGCCCGCCGCAGCAGTGAAGGAGAGCAGCCCTGCGGTAAGCAGGACCATCTGGTTTTCGTAAGAGGTGGTCAGTTTCATGCCGGCCTCCGGATGTAGCTAGGGACGTTTTCTGTGTCGGACCGGGGGAATGTTTGCCAAAGAACGGTAGATCTGCTAACCGGTAGCAGTCTTTTTCTTCACTTTTAATATCGCACAACGCGTGCCGAATTGCACGCTTTTTCTGGTTGGAATACAAAAAAAGGCGCAATTCGGTTTAGAGCACATGCCGGGAAACCGCTGAAGCGGTTGGGGCCCTTGGTTTCTCGGCGGTCACCTCGCTGAAGCGAGGTGCTAATGAGACGGGTTGCCATAAACCGGGATGCTCCCGCAGAATAATCGGTCGGCGAGGCGGCAACTTTAAGTGTAATGAAGGGGGCGAGTGTTCCGATTTTGGACAACTATCCAAGAACTGCTCCCCACGTCAGTCTCTGGCGGGGGCTTCGAGCAGGCGCGTTTTGCGCTCATGGAGCGGCAGCCAGACGCGGAAGGTGGTGCCGCGTCCGACCTGGCTTTCCAGCTCGATGCGGCCGCCGTGAGCGCGCACGATGCGCTGGACAATCATCAAGCCCAGGCCGGTGCCCTTTTTCTTGGTGGTGTAGAAAGGCTCGAAAATCCGGTTGATCTGTTCCTGGGGAATGCCCCCGCCGGTATCGGTCACGCTGGCCCAGACGCCATCGGAACCCTCACCGGTTTGGAGGGTCAGCGTGCCGCCTTTGGTCATTGCCTGCATGGCATTTTTGATAAGGTTGACGAGGACCTGCTGGAGTTGGGCCGAGTCGATAGGGGTCATGGGCAGTTGGCGGGCGAGGCGGCTTTTGACATCGATGCCGCGGTTGTCCAGCTCGGGCTGGAGCAAAGCTACGGTCTCCTGCACCACCTGGTTCAAGGAGGCGGGCTGCAACTGCGGGGCGGTTGGGCGGATGGCCTGCAAGAATTGGGTGACGATGTAGTCCAGGCGGTTGATCTCCCCTTTGGCCACTTCAAGGTACTGCTCGAGCTTGCGGGCGCTTTCGCCGGTATCGGCTTCGGGCGCCAGCGGCTGGGACCGGGCGCGGCGGCCCGGCTGGGGAAAATCGAGCCGGCTGTTGGCAGCGGTTTTGAGCTTCCGGACCTCGCGTTCCATGAGCTGCAGGTGGATATGGAGGGCGTTGAGCGGATTGCCTATCTCATGGGCGACGCTGGCGGCGAGCAGGGTCAGCGCCTGGACGCGCTCGCTTTCGATGGCCTCGAAGGTCTGCTGCCGCGCTTCGGTCGCATCATGCAGAATGAGGGCCACCCCCGCGCTGCCGGTGGCCTGGCCGTCGAGCGGGGCGGCGTAGAGCCTGAGGAATCGCGGGCGGGGATAATGCACCTCGAATTCATGCCGGGCCACTCCCTGGCCGCCGGCGTTATCGAAGTGGGCCAGCTTTTCCCAGTCCAGCTCGGGAATGAAATTGGTGACGGGCTGTCCTTCGACATTGGGCTGCAACCCCAGAAGCCGGGTGACGGCCTGATTGAAGTAGAGGATGTGGCCGGTTTCGTCGACGACGAGCACGCCGTCCTCGATGGTATTGAAGAGCGTTTCGAGGAAGCTGCGCTCGCGGGCGAGGCGCTGGACGACGGTTTGGAGCCCTTCGGCGTCAAGCCGTCCGACGCGTCCCAGGACTTTATCCAAAAAACTTGATTTAGGAGGCACGGTTTAAAACCACGTTCTTTCTTAAAATAGAGGGGAGGACGGGCATGGCAAGCCCGTTCCCGATTTCAGGATCAAACGCCCCGCATGTCGAATTGCGGAATGAAGCTTTCCTTGGCTGCGCCGCCTTCCTGGACATAACCGTTGTTCAGGCCCAGGGAAAGGGCGTAGTCCACCAGGGCGGTGTATTCCGCCGGGTCGATCGTTCGGTTGATTTGAGGATATTCAGCGGCCCGGTAGACCGGGGTGTACTGGCTCATGAGGCTGAGATAGACGGCGTCGCCGAAAGTCCGGCGGACATAATCCACAACCCGCTTGGAATCCTCGACCAGGCCGGGGAGCAGCAGGTGACGGATGATCACGCCGCGCCGCATCAGGCCGTCGTTTCCAAACACTGGCGGTCCGGCCTGTTCTACCATCGCCTCAATCGCTTTTGCCGCATGAAGAAAATAGTCCGGCGCGGCCGAATATTGTACGGCAATGGCCGGGTCAACGTATTTCAGGTCGGGCAGGTAGATATCGACATGACCGGCCAGCGCCCCGACGGTCGCGGGGGTTTCATAGCTATTGGTATTATAGACCACGGGCAGGGTAAAACCGCGGGCCCGGGCGCGGGTCATCGCGGCGAGGATCTGCGGGACATAAGGGGTGGGAGACACCAAGTTTAAATTATGGGCGCCGCGAGTTTGCTGTTCGAGGAAGATTTCGCCCAACCGATCGGCAGAAACCTCTTTGCCGGCGCAGCTCTGGCTGATGGCGTGGTTCTGGCAGAACACACAGCGCAGGTTGCAGCGGCTGAAGAAGACCGTGCCGGAGCCGCGGTCGCCGGACAGGCAGGGCTCCTCCCACTGGTGAAGGGACACCAGGGCGATCCGCGCATCCCGCCCCGCCCCGCAAAAGCCGGTCTGGCCCGCCGAGCGGTCGATTCCGCAGTGGCGCGGACACAGGCGGCAGGCCTTGAGCCATGAGGCTGCGCCCGTTACTGAGGAATCCGTTGGATGCACTACCGAGGGGCGGCCCCTCACCCCAGCCCTGTCACCATCGGATGGGGAGCGGGAGAAGGCTCGGCCTCCGTGGGGTTGCAGTGCAAGCCGCAGACTGGGCAGCATGTCGCTTTCACTCATCAAGTTGGGATTATTACCAGAGGGAGAGCCCGGGGAAAAGGGGCAAGTTTGCCAGACGGTGAAGATTAGCCTTTTTCTCGGGCGTGAACTAGTGTTCAATTCAAGCCGGTTTATGAGCCAGACACATCCGTTGACAACGACGACGTTTGAATTGCCCGGCTACCGCGTGGTCAAATCGTTCGGCGTGGTGCGAGGCATTATTGTGCGCTCGCGCTCGATCGTGGGCAACATCGGCGCCGGCCTCCAGAGTTTGTTTGGGGGAAACATTTCGCTGTACACGTCGCTGTGCGAGCGGGCGCGCGAAGATGCCTTCAACCAGATGATCGCCCACGCCGGACAATTGGGGGCCAACGCGGTGGTCGGCGTACGCTACGATGCCACGGAGATCTCGGCGGGCATCACCGAGGTGCTTTGTTACGGCACGGCGGTGTTTGTGGAACAACTCCGGATGGGGAGTTGAAAGTTAAGGCGTTAAAGCGTTGGAACGTGAAGTCAGATGGGTTGCGAATGAACTGAAAAGGTGAGGGCGGCGGTGGTTTAGCCTCTCCGCCCCGCACAATTAACTATCAAATTTATTTTTTATGTCAGGACACAGCAAATGGTCAAAGATTAAGCACTTCAAAGGGGCGCTGGACGCAAAGCGGGGAAAGATTTTTTCCAAGCTGAGCAAGGAAATCACGATCGCGGCCAAGATCGGGGGCGGCGACCCGGTAATGAACCCTCGGCTGCGGATGGTGCTCTTGAAGTGCCGCGCGTCCAACATGCCGAACGACAACATCGAACGGGCGATCAAGAAGGGCACCGGCGGGGGCGAAACCATCATCTTTGAGGATCTGACCTACGAGATCTATGGGCCGCACGGGGTGGCGGTTCTCGTTGAGATCAGCACGGACAACCGGAACCGCACCGCCTCGGAAATCCGGAGCCTGATCACCAAGAACGGCGGCACGCTTGCGAGCCAGGGATCGGTCAGCCGGCTTTTCCACCGCAAGGGCCAGATTATTGTGCCCCGCGAGGGGGCCAATGAAGACCAATTGATGGAACTCGCCCTGGAAGCCGGGGCGGAGGATTTCAAGGCCGACCCTGAAGGCTTTGAGATTCTGACCGACCCGGCCCACTTCGAGGCGGTGCACAAGCAAATTGAAGCCAAAGGCCTCAAGCCGGCGGTGGCCGAGGTTACGGCGCTGGCTAGCGTTACCACGCCGCTGGCGGATGAGGCGAGCTCCGCCGCCGTCAACCGGCTGCTTGAGGCCCTGGAAGATCACGACGATGTGAAGGAGGTCTATTCCAACGCCGAGTTCCCCGCCGAGGGGAAAGCCTGACAGGCCTCCGAGGATAACGAGCGGTTTTGTTGATGAAGGTTAGACCTCTAAAGGAGGATAGCATTGTGGCGCGGGCGCTGGCCTGGCTGGCGTCGGCCGTGTTCCACCACCGGCACCTGTTCCTCTACCCGCAGGTGGCGCTGTTCGCCTTCTGTGTTTATTTTACGGTCTTTGGGCTGGGCCCGCGCTTCCACGCACTCATCTTCGACATGAACCAGGACAACCTGGTGGGCGCGAACAAGCCATACCACCAGAACTTTCTGCGCTTCAAGGAGGAGTTTCCGACCCAGGACGACCTGGTGGTGGTGGTGGACAGCGAGGAGCCGGAGAAGAATCGGCAGTTTGTTGAGCGGTTGGGAGCGCGTCTGGAAGCGGAGACCAACTTTTTCCAAAACGTCTTTTACAAGGGCGATTTGAAGATGCTCGGGAACAAGGCGTTGCTATTTCTTCCGGATAAGGACCTGGAGGACTTGAAGAGCACCTTGAAGGATTTCCAGCCGTTCATTGAGCAATTCGCGCGGACGACCAACCTGAACTCGCTCTTCAGCATGATCAACACTCAGTTTCGCACGGCGAAACAGGAGAAGAATGCGGAGAACGATTCGCTGGTGAAGGCGCTCCCGGCGCTGGAGCGGATTGTGCGCCAGGCGAAGGACTCGATGCTGCGGCAGGGGACGCCGCCGTCGCCCGGAGTGACCGCGCTGTTCGACGGGGGCGAAGACGCGCAGCAACAGATATACATCACGTTTGCCAAGGGCCGCATCTACCTGGTGACCGCCCAGGCTTTGAGCGATGACCAGAACGGGCCGGCGGTAGAACGGATGCGCCAATTGGTGGAGGAGACCAAGCTGGAGGTGCCGGGGCTGGCGGTGGGGCTGACGGGCGAGCCGGTGCTGGACTATGACCAGATGGCGCAGTCGAAGAAGGACACGACGGCGGCCAGCGTCGTGTCGCTGCTGGTTTGCGCGTTGATTTTCATCTACGGCTACCAGGAGACGGGGCGGCCGGTGAAGGCGACGTTCTGCCTGATCATCGGCTTGGGTTACACACTTGCGTTTGCGACCCTGACGGTTGGGCACCTCAACATTCTGACGGTGACATTCGTGCCGATTCTCATCGGCCTGGCGATCGATTACGGGGTGCACCTGATCTCGCGGTACGAGGAAGAGCTGCGCCGGGGCCGGAGCGAGGAGGAAGCGCTACGCAAGGCCATGGTCTTTACGGGGCAGGGCATTTTCACCGGCGGGCTGACCACGGCTGGGGCGTTTCTGGCGATGTATTTTACCAATTTCAAGGGAATCCAGGAGATGGGCGTGATTTGCGGCGGGGGATTGGTGGTTTGCCTGGTGCCGATGATGACGCTGCTGCCCGTGTTGTTGCTCAAGGGCCGGCAAAACGTGATGGATCACGCGCCTGGGGAGGCTCTGAGCCGGGCGCGCATTGAGAACCTCTGGCTGGAGCGGCCGATGCTGGTCACGGGGATTACCGTAGCACTTTGCGCTCTGTCGGCCACCCAGTTGCCCCGGGTGCTCTTCGATTACAACCTGCTCCACTTGCAGAGCCGAGGGCTGCCGGCGGTGGAGACGGAACAGAAGCTGATCGACTCGGCGGACAAGTCGGTGCTTTATGGGGCGGTCATCGCCACCAATCTCGAACAGGCCGCCGCTTTCGAGCGGCAGCTCACCAATCTGCCTGCTGTCACCAACGTCGAATCGATCACGCGGTTCCTGATCGAGGACCAAACCCGCAAACTCGAGCTGGTGGGGGACATCAAGCAGGGGCTCCGCACTCTGGCATTTACCGAGCCCGACACGGCGCCGGTGGATATCCCGGAACTAAGCGCCACGCTCTACTCTTTTTATGGTTACCTGGGGGCGGCAAATGAGGAAGTGCAAAAGGAGGATCCGGCGCTGAGCGCGCAGTTGGTTTCCCTGCGCGAGGCGGTCAACGATCTGCGCAAGCAGATGCTCCAGGGCGACGACGCTGGACTCAAGAACAATTCCCTGAAGCTGGCCGCTTTCCAGCAGGCTCTTTTGGCGGATGTCCGTGAGACCTTCAAGGCGCTGCAGACCCAGGACAATCGCGCTCCGCTACGGGTGGAGGACCTGCCGCAGTCGCTGCGCGCGCGCTTTGTCGGGGTGACGGGCAAGTATTTGATCATGGTCTACCCTAAACGGGACGTCTGGCAGCGGGAAAATCAGAAGGAATTCATCGAGCAGGTAAGCCAGGTTTACCCGAATGTCACCGGCACTCCGGTCCAGCTCTACCATTACACGGAGCTGCTGAAGAAAAGCTACGAGCAGGCGGCGCGCTATTCGTTGTTGGCGATCCTGGTTTTGGTGCTGGCGCATTTCCGGAGCCCGCTGTGCGTTGCCCTTTCGCTGGTGCCGGTCGGGGTTGGGTTCCTTTGGCTGAGCGGGATCATGGGTTGGCTCGGGATCCAGCTCAACCCGGCCAATATCATGACGCTGCCGCTGGTCATCGGCATTGGCGTCACCAACGGGATCCACATCCTCAACCGTTTCGCCGAGGAGCAAACTCCCGGCATTCTGGCCCGCAGCACGGGCAAAGCCGTGCTGGTTTCGGGCCTGACGGCTATCGCCGGGTTCGGCAGCCTGATCCTGGGCAAGCATCAGGGCCTCAGGAGCCTCGGGCTGGTCATGTCGATCGGGCTGGCGACCTGCATGATTGCTGGCTTGACATTCCTGCCGGCCTTGCTGAACTTGCTGACGCCGCGCGCTGGGAAAGAACAACCCAGTGCCGACAATGCACGATCGACACTGGGTCGGGAGGAACCGAGGTAAAACAACCTCAAGTGTGCTACAGGTGTAAGCAAATGCTGGACAATGTCAAGCTGAATCTTCGATGGCGCCCGCTGGCGGGCGCCTCTCGGCAGTGCCCCTGGGGGTGGGGACGGCTCGTCCCCACGAGCGGTTTCTACCGCATCGCGGATGTGGGGACGAGCCGTCCCCACCCCGGAGGCGGAGGGCGGCTTGGGCCTCTTTGGCTACTCCTGCTGGCGGTTCTTTTCGGGCTGCCTTTGGTCGCCGGGGCCGACGATTGGCTCCACGCGGGGCTTTTGTTCGATCACTTCTCTTTGACGCTCGCCCCGGGAGACCGGACTGAGGCGGTGGGGCCGTTTTTTTACGATGAGCAACGGGAGACCCAGCACACGTGGGCCGTGCCGCCGCTGCTCTCGATGGCGCGAGACCCTGAACTCGAGTTGAAGGAGTTTGATTTTCTGTATCCGTTGGTGACCTACGACCGGTATGGCGGGCAGTATAAATTGCAGTTTTTTGAGGTCTTTCTCTTCGCCGGAGGGCCGACGCAGCGGGAAAATGTCCGGAATCGGTTCACGATCTTCCCGATTTATTTCCAGCAGCGATCGACGCTTTCCAATGAGAACTACACCGCGGTGGTCCCATTCTACGGCCATCTGAAGCACCGGCTCTACCACGACGACATCTTTTTCGTGATGTTTCCCTTTTACAGCGAGACGCGAAAGAGGGATGTCATCACCGACAACTACGTATATCCCTTTGTCGACACGCGGCACGGCAACGGAATGCACGGGTGGCAGGTCTGGCCGGTGGTGGGCCACGACCAGAAGGTGGTCACCACCAGCACCAACGGGTTTGGGGATGTGAAGACCAATGGCGGGTATGATTCGAAGTTCGTGCTCTGGCCGTTCTATCTGAATGACAAGACCGGCATCGGGACCACCAATCCCGCCTGGCAGCAAGCCTCGCTGCCGGCCTATAGCATTCTCCGCTCGCCCAACCGCGATTCGACGACCATTTTGTGGCCGTTTTTCTCCCGGGTCGATGACCGCGAGAACAAATATCGGGAGTGGGATCTGCCTTGGCCGGTGATTGTGTTTGCGCGCGGTGAAGGCAAGACCACGAGCCGGGTCCTGCCTTTCTATGGTCACTCCTATAACACGAATCTGGAAAGCGATTTCTATTTCTGGCCGGTGTACAAACACAACCACGCGCATTTCGAGACGCTGGATCGCGACCGCGTGCGCATCGCCTTTTTCCTCTATGACGATGTTATCGACAAGAACCTGGAAACGGGCAAATCGCGCCGGCGGACCGGCCTGTGGCCGTTTTATATGCGCCAGAGCGACTTTTCGGGCAACAGCCGCTTGCAGGTGCTGGCGTTGCTGGAGGAGTTTACGGTCGGCAGCCACAAAATAGCCCGGGATTGGTCTCCGGTCTGGTCGGTGTGGCGGTCCGAGAAGAATCCGGGCACTGGCGCCTCGAGCCAATCTTTGCTCTGGAACCTCTACCGGCATGACGACGCGCCCGAGCACAAGAGAACCTCATTGCTGTTCGGCCTCTACCAGCATCAATCCGATTCCGGAACCAATCGCACGCGCCTGTGCTACATTCCTCTCGGGACAACCCGATCCGCGCGTCCTTGACGATTAATTTCTCCAGTTGACTCCGCCGGGCTGGGCCTTCAGATTCAGCGCTAGATTATGAAAGCCCTGGCCCTGGTGAAAGCTGGCAGGTCCGCCCTTGATTCCCTGAGGGCTGCGCCGCATCCGCGGCCATCCGCGACCCACTCCCATTCCGTGTCCATGCGCTCGTTCAACCCCGGAGTCCGCCCTGCCTCGGTACCCACGGTCGATCAAGTCATGGCGGAGGAGCGGGCGGCTTCCTTTGGCAAGCGCAGCATCAAGAGCGGCGCCAAGCTCGCCGGGCTCAGGATGGTCGCCGCCATGACCGACCTGACGACGCTGGAGGGCAGCGACACTCCGGGCAAGGTCGCCTATCTTTGCCGCAAGGCGCTGCAGCCGGCCGATCCGAAATACGGCGTGCCCCACTGCGCGGCCGTCTGCGTCTATCCCAACATGGTCCGCCATGCCCGGCAGTTTCTCGGGGAGAATTCTCCCGTGCATGTCGCCTCGGTTGCCACCGGGTTCCCCAGCGGCCAATACCCGCTGCGCACCAAGCTGGAGGAGGTGCGCCGCGCCGCCGGCGAGGGCGCGGACGAAATCGACATGGTTATTGCCCGGGACGCGTTTCTGGCGGGGGATTATGGCCGGATGTTCGATGAGATCGCCGCGGTCAAGGCTGCGAGCGGCAGCGCCCATCTCAAGGTGATTCTCGAGACCGGCGAACTGGTGACCTACGATAACGTCCGCCTGGCCAGCCGCATCGCGATGGAGGCCGGGGCCGACTTTATCAAGACGAGCACCGGCAAGATCCAGCCGGCGGCAACGATGCCGGTGACGCTGGTGATGCTGGAGGCGATTCGCGATTACTTCTTTGAGACCGGCATCCGGATCGGCATGAAGCCCGCCGGCGGCATTCGCAACTCGAAGCAGGGGTTGGCCTACCTGGTGATGCTCAAGGAGACGCTGGGGGATGATTGGCTCACGCCAGACCTGTTCCGCTTTGGCGCCAGCACCCTGCTCAACGACGTCCTGATGCAAATTGCCAAGGCTGTCGATGGGCGCTACCAGGGGGCGGATTACTTTTCTCTCTCCTAGGACGAACGATACTCTGCTGAGACAGAATGAAAACCAAAGTTACATCCAGCGGGCGGCGGCGGGCCGCGAAAGCGGCGCGGGCCGTTGTTTTGTCCAAACCCAACGGCGAAGCTGCGGTGTCGCGCCCGGTGGTTCCGTTGCGGGAGCGGCGCCTGGCATTCGGCGGCAAATGGGACTACGCTCCCGCACCCGAGGCGTTCGATTACGTCAAGATTGCGCCGCGGCACGAATTGTTTATCGATGGCAAGTTTGTTCCGCCCTCGACGGGAAAGCATTTCGATTCGATCAACCCGGCCACCGAAGAAAAGCTCACGGAGATTGCGCTGGGCGGCGAGGAGGATGTGGATCGCGCCGTCAAGGCTGCCCGGCGGGCCTATGAGGAGGTTTGGGGCAAGATGCCGGGGCGGGAGCGGGGCAAGTATCTTTATCGCATCGCCCGCCTGATCCAGGAGAAGGCGCGGGAACTGGCCATTCTCGAAACCATGGATGGGGGCAAGCCGATCAAGGAGACGCGGGACATCGACCTGCCGCTGGTGGCGGCGCACTTCTTTTATCACGCCGGCTGGGCGGACAAGCTTCTGTATGCCTTTCCCGGCCGCGCGCCCGAGCCGCTGGGAGTGGCGGGACAGATCATCCCGTGGAATTTCCCGCTGCTGATGGCGGCCTGGAAGATTGCCCCGGCTCTGGCCTGCGGCAATACCGTGGTCATCAAGCCCTCGAAAACCACGAGCATTACCTTGCTTCGGCTGGCGGAGATTTTCCAGGAGGCCGAGCTGCCTGCCGGCGTGGTCAACGTGGTCACCGGCACGGGCGAGACGGGAACGGCCATTGCCCGGCATCCGGGGGTAGACAAGATAGCCTTCACCGGATCGACCGAAATTGGCAAACAGCTTGCCCAACTGGCCGTCGGGACGGGCAAGAGACTGACGCTCGAGCTCGGGGGCAAAGCCGCCAACATTGTCTTCGAGGACGCGCCCATCGATCAGGCCATAGAAGGGATTATCGCCGGGATCTACTTTAACCAGGGCCACGTCTGCTGCGCGGGATCGAGGCTTTTGGTCCAGGAAAACATATTCCCTCTCGTGGTGCGCAAACTTCGCGATCGGATCCAGACCCTGCGCGTGGGCAACCCGCTGGACAAGAACACCGATGTGGGGGCAATCAACAACCAACCGCAGCTCGAAAAAATCCGAGAATTGGTCCAAAACGGAGTTGAGGAAGGGGCGCGGCTGGTGCAGACCCAATGCGCGCTGCCGGAGCGCGGCTTTTGGTATCCGCCGACCTTTCTCACGGGCGTGACCGCTTCGCATCGCGTGGCGCAGGAAGAGATCTTTGGTCCGGTTCTGGCGGTAATGACCTTCCGCACGCCGGAAGAGGCCGTGGAGCGCGCCAACAACACCCCTTACGGACTGAGCGCCGGCGTCTGGACCGACAAGGGCAGCAAGATTTTCAAAATGGTGAACAAGCTTAGGGCCGGGGTTGTCTGGGCCAACACCTTCAATAAGTTCGACCCGGCCAGCCCGTTTGGCGGTTACAAAGAAAGCGGTTTTGGCCGTGAAGGCGGAGTGGCGGGGTTGCGGGCTTATATGAAGTAATCCATGCTCAAGACGCGCTTGTCCCTGCTGGCTCTGCTGCTGGCCGCGCTATTTGGCCTTGGGCTTGGCCTGGGGCTTTGGCTGCCCCGCTGGGCCGGATTCAACTGGGGGTCTCGCACTTACAATACCGCCTCGCTCCTGCAGCAGGTCAGGACCGTCTCCCAGCTCGTCACGGTCCAGTATGTCATCGAGAGAGTGGTGGTGGTTGACGACGTCAAATGGGTTTCGGGCCTGGGGGAAAGCCGGGTCCTGATGGTCGCCCATGGCATCGTCAAAGCGGGGGTCAACCTGGACCGCCTCCAATCCAACGACGTGCGGGTCTCAAAAAGGAAGGTTTTCATCAAATTGCCCCCTCCCCAAATCACCGACGCTTACCTGGACGACCAGCAGACCCGCGTTGTGGAGCGCACCACCGGCCTGCTGCGCGAATTCGACAAGGACCTGGAACAGACGACCCGCCAGAACGCCGTCGATGACATCCGCCGCGCCGCCCGCACCGGCGGCATTCTCAAGGACGCCCAGGACCGCGCCCGCGCCCAGATCAAGAGCCTCTTCCTTCAGTTGGGCTTCGAAGAGGTCGAGTTTCTCTGAGAAGGCTTAGTGGCCTGCATCAAGCTTCTTCAACAATTCCTTGGCTGACGGAGATTCCGGCTCCAGCTTCAGCGCCCGGTTGGCGGCGGCCCGTGCTTCCTCAAGCCGCTGGTTTCGGGCAAAGAAGCTCGCCTGCGCGAACGGAAGCCGGGGGTCGGTTGGCAGGGCCTTTTCGCCTTCAACCAGCATCCGTAGGGCTTCGTCTTTGCGCCCGAGTTGCTCCAGCAGCAGCGCCGTTTGGCAGCGTAGCGGCGGCGAAACCGGGTCCATCGCGATGGCCTTTTGAAACTGCGCCAGCGCCTCCGTCGGCTCCCCGCGCGAAAGGAGCAGGATGGCCTTGTGATACCGCCCTCGGGGCTGATCCAGGTTGAACTCAAGCGATTGCTCCAGTTCCTTGCCGGCGCGGCTCTGCATATCGACGCTGGCCCGCAGCACCCAGGCGGCAGCCACGCGCACGCTCCGCACGGGATCATTCAGCGATGCATTCAATCCAGCCACGGCTTGTGAATCCTCAGCCATTACGGCCGGCTCCAAAGCCAGCACGGCTTTCTCGCGCACCAGCGGGTGACCGTGACGCAGAGCCGCCAAGAGGGCTTGGGCCGGTTCCGGGTCGGTGCTCCAGCGCCGCAGCAAGCCAGCGCCCACCGCTTGCCAATAAACGCCTTCTTTGTCGTCGCCGAGCATTTCGGTTAAATGCCTTACGGAACTATCCCCGCCCTTCAAAGCAGCGGCAATCCACCGCGTTCGCTCCCGGCTATGCCGGTTCATCTTTGCCCCATACCACTTGTCCACGTAACCAACCGCCCAATCGGCGTTCTTGTCCGCGTGGCAGCGGTTGCAGGCGTTGGGAATGCCCAACTCCCGAGTCAGCAGGGGGTCCGGGCTGCCAAAACCGTGGTCATGGCGCGGATGCCGCTGCATATAAACCGTTGTCGGCATGTGACACCCGATGCACTCCCCGCCCTTATCGCTAAGCTTATGGTGGCCGTGCTCGGCGGGTTGGATAACCGGCGCATTGCGAAAAGCGGCATTGGTGCCCTGGTGGCAGCGCAAGCACAGAGCGTTACCCGTGCCGGAATCGGCTCGGTGGCAATCGCGGCAATGCAGGCCCGCTTGCAGCATCCGGCTGCCGAGGAAGGACTCAAACTCGTAATCCTCTTCCTTGATCTGCCCATCGGCATACCAGCGGCCCCCTTCATCCAGGATCTCCAGCGAGAAATGGTCATAGAAGGAGTCGCCCGGCTGGAAGTCTCCGGTCAATTCCTCCCGCCGTGAATGGCAGGCGGCGCAAGTATCGAGCGTCTGGCTGCGTCGAACCACGGGCGGGAATGGCTCCGCCACTTTGGAATTTGTGTTTGCCTTGCGCCAATCCACATGCCCTTGGAGCGGTCCATGGCACCCCTCGCAATCCACACCCATCGCCGCCATGGTGGTGCTGTAGGAGTCGCTGGACGGATCGTAATTCTTACGCAGCCGTGTATTGTGGCAAGCGGCGCAACGCGAGTTCCAATTCATGCCCCCGCCGGTCCAATGGCCCCACAGCCCCGGCTTGCGATCCTCCGACCCATAAACATCAAACCACTCATTGCGAGCGGGATCATAGGCCAGTTCATGAACCTGCCAGCGGCCCTTCTCAGCGGCGGTTAGGTATTGTCGAACCGGGCTATTCCCGATGGCACGCTCGACGGGATACGGAGCGACATTCGTTTGAAAGCCCAGGGTGGTGATTCGAAAACCACCTTGTTCGAGGCTGGCCAGACTGGTTTGCGATGCGTGGTTGATTCTGCGGGTTGGGGTGAATGCCGCCTGGTCCATGTCCTTTCGCACTGGCCGCTCAGCCAGCGCGTGATTGGAAACTTGCCACAACTGGTATTGTCCAGGATGGCAGGAGCGGCAACTCTCCGCGCCCACATAACAGGAATCGCTGTTCGAGCCTGCCAGCACGGTTTGGCCGGCCAGCAACAAGCTCGGGAAGAGCAGTGAGAGCGCGTTTTGAAAATAGATCGGGAGAGGGATTGCGAGCGCGGTGGGGCGGATGGCGAGGCGGGACGAGGGCGCATATTCGAGAGAAATCTGCAACCGAGGAGCAACACAGCCAGCCGCCCCGCCCCGCCGCAACACCGCCCGAGATATGTTCAAAACACGCTCTGAGAGCATCAGCGCCAAGAGAAGCATCACTGCCGGGATACTACCCAAATCCCCCCATATTGACAAAGAAATGCTGCAAGGCCACCGAGGCCGGCCCTCAGTGCCACGGAGTTTGAGTGATCAACCGTGAAGAGGTATTCTCGTTCCCAACCAACCCGGAGGGTTGGCAGAAGGGAGCCGGGGGTCGCAGCATAGCGAAGACCCCCGGTAGCCGGTTGGACGTCAGTTTGCATCCCGGAGGGATGCCAGAAATCCGCGACCCTTCAAAGCCGATGGAGAATTTATCCCGAATTTCACCTTCGCGTGTAGCGCGGGCGTCCTCGCATCCATCACCGAGGGCGTTCGGGTGCTGAGTATGACGTAGGCGAGCTTTGCTCTAATGTGAGGAGCGTTCGTAGCCGAGACCACGATTCGCGAAGCGAACAACCCAGCCTGGGGCACCCATCCGGTCGCGGGCTTGGGAAGCCTCACCCGTTCCAGCGTCCGAAATTCAGTGGCCTCATGCGTGCCATGGTTGGCGTGCGAGGTTCAATTCGTAACGTGAAGCTGCTCTCGGCGCCAAATCGAAAATAGGTGGCAAGCGCCATACTATTGGTTGCCACATCTAGTTCAATGTGACTATGGTTCCTCGCCCCTCAGCCGTCGGCAGGCTTCCTCAACCGCCTTCCTAAATCCGTCCAGGTTAACCTTTCTCGCCACCTCCCTTTCCACAAGGTTTGGCCCCGGCGTCTCGATATCAAAGAGGCCCTTGCCGTGCTCTTGGCTTACAAGGGCGACAAACAGGCCGTCGTAGTAAATCTCGGCGACCAATTCGTCATAGTCCGGCGGACTTGCAATCAGTGTCTCAAAGCCTTTTCGCTCTAGCATTTGTTCCTCCTCACGGTTCCAAGAACCCCATCAAATTCCCGTTGGCGTCGTACCGAACGCCGCGGCCCGTGGTCACGTCGAAAACATCCCTCCCGCCGAAACGGTTGGGCTCAATGACCTGGTTCGGGCTACTCAGAATATCCTGCAATACTTGTTGACCTTGCAGGTTAATCGCCGCCGGATTGCCTTCGGCAGACGGGAAAACACTTCCCGGCCTGCTCCCATGCTTTTGCAAAGCCCGCCCAGCTTTCGTAAGGTCACCCTTGTCTATGGTCTTACCAGCTTCAAGCATTCGGTCTAGAGCGGATGCTTTCGTTGGGCACTTCGACGCACGGGCCAACCGCGCCTCGCCAGCCAGCGGTCCGAGCGCCATAAGCATGTCGCTCGGGCTCAGTCCCAGGCGGCTTGTCAAGCCTGACCTGGCGGACGCGTCGTCTATAGCCCCGAGGGTCTGCCCCGCAAGGCTCAGGAGATCGACAAGTCCCTGCCCGGCATTTGCCAGAATGTTCTCCACCTCTGGCAAAGTATTGTAGCCGCCAGCCGCGAGGCTCTCCAGCGCCGTGTCCCCATAGAGATAACCAACAGGGCCGGGCGTGAGCAGCCCGCTGGCCCCGGTCACGTGGAAGTCGAGCCCGTAAGGGTCCACATAACTAATGGGATTATTGCCCACAAACCCATACAGGTTCATCCCTCCAGCTTCCCCGAACGGGTCCCGATTTAGCCATCGCTGCCAGCCGGAGTCATAAGCCCGGAATGGATAGACGCTTATTCCCGATTGGCGATGAATCGGCATCGACGAAAACTGCATCTCATTCACCCCCGCCAAGGGTCCCCATTGGCCGATCAGCCTTCCAAAAGCGCTATACAAATACCGCGCCGCGATATTCTGGTTGCCGTCGATCAGCGACGTAATGTTGCCCGCCCCATCGGCATGGTAAAACGTCGATCCATTCCCATCCGTCCGGGCCAGCAAGCCGCCGATTCCGCCGGCCCCCGCCAAGGAACCCGAAACGTCGGGCCCCCGCGTGTAGGTCACCAGGACATTGCTGTTCGTATCCAACTCCTGAACCGGCAGCATCCCGTCATACCCCCAGGGGTCCAGCATCCCGCCCCAGCGGTTGACCAGGGCGGTGAAGTCTGTCTGCTGCGGCAAATTGGCCAAGGCCAATCCGCGCCAAAGCAGGCACACCGTGCAGATGAACCGGAACATCACCGTAGCGACGTTACCCAAATCCCCCCATGTTGACAAAGAAATGCTGTAAGGCCCAAGATGCCCTCGACAGTGACCGAAGCCGATCCGTCATGGCGAAGGCCTGTGCATGGAAGCGCTCGGAATGATCCGCCTTCGCCGAGCTACGGCGAGACAAGTAAGTGAAAGCTGTCCCGCCAATGAACGCGGGCCGCGACGCGACGTGAAGCTGCTCTCGCCGCCACATCGAAAATAGGTGGCAAGCGCCATGCCATTGGTTGCCACGTTCGACCCGGCATTTATTGAAATCATTGGCACCGCCCGTGCTATGGTTGGCGCGTAAGATTCAAATATTGGTCCCCTGCTCGATCTCGACAACCCTGGGCGCATCAAACCAGTCTGCAAGGTGCCCCGGACCAAGCTTCCCCGCTATGGGCATCGGAAGCTCCCCGAGCGCACGTACGCGCACGCCACTGTATCTAGAGTCCAAGATCAACTCTCGGACTCGCCCAGTCACCATAATATAACGAGGGAGCGGCCAAATGAGAAACACATCGGAACCGTCCCACGCCTCCAAATCAAAAATCCTTTCTGGCCGAGTGTAACCGGAAAACACTCGGCGCTTACAGTAGGGGCACTCCTGCATTATGCGGACGCCGCTATCAGCCGGAGCGCATCCCCCCCACCCATTAGCCCGCACCTCAAAGGACTCCCTCCCAAACGGCGTCTCAGTCGAGCTGTAAAGCTCGACCGGCGGAAAGCCGACGCCTGAAAACCCAACCCTGCGAAACGACTCCGCAACCTCACCACTGACGATAATGTCCCCATAAACGGTCCACTCAAAATCCGTCATGGGCTGAACTGGCCCAATTAACTTCAGAGGGCGCGTCCAGCGACTCCGAGACGCATGCTGAGGGCACTTGGGACACAGCTCTGTCTCAAGACGCGAGCCGCTTGCATAGCGCAATCGGTCATCAAACCTTACATCCTCGCAGAGCCAAAAGATCTTGTTCATTCTCTCATCAACAGCCTAACGCCACTTCACAGGCCAAACCCCACCGACTCCTCCAGCACTCCAGAAACTCTAACACCTCCTCTGCGGTTGCGTCGGGGTTTTGTTGGATAAAACTCGCCCACTCCTCATTATACCCTAGACCGTGGAGCCCGATTTCCGCTCCCCTGTGCCACTGCATCGGTATCTTTTCCGTGTAGTCCTCTATATTGAGGTTTCGCGGAGGAGCCTCAAACCAATCCCTGAATTCCCTCGGCAAACGGTGATGCTTTTCGCAGTCGTCGCCGGGAAATCCTGGAACAGATCTTGGTCCGATTGGTGGCTTCCCAGGCGGCCCCAGCACACCACTGGGCATCGGCACCCTGAGAAAGCTGGGCGGCCCATTGACCCCAGTTGGGTATAATTCGGCGTCTCGATCAACGCCAACGATTCCACCCAGAAGATAACCGCCTCCCATAGCCAGCCCCATTAGGCCAGTGGTGCCTGCCAGGCTAAGTGCGGTTACACCGCCGCTTCCAATGGTACCCGCAGTACCCGCCGTTGCAGCCGCACCCTGCAGCGTGGCCGCCAGGCCTGCTGCAGTCGGAGGCGGAACAAACAGTCCGTAGGGGTCGATTTCACTAATGGGATTATTGCCCACAAACCCATATAGGTTCACCCCGCCAGCCTCGCCGAAGGGATCATGATTCACCCATCGCTGCCAACCGGCGTCATAAGCCCGGAATGGATAAAGGCTCATCCCCGATTGGCGATGGAAGGGCATCGAGGAAAACTGCATCTCGTTCACCCCAGCCATCGGCCCCGATTGGCCGATAAGCCTTCCAAAGGCGCCATACAGATACCGCGCCGCCATGTTCTGGTTGCCGTCGATCATCGACGTAATGTTGCCCGCGCCATCGGCATGGTAAAACGTCGATCCGTTTCCATCCGTTCGCGCCAGCAAACCGCCGATTCCACCTGCGCCCGCCAACGAACCCGACACGTCGGGCCCTCGCGTGTAGGTCGCCAGGACATTGCTGTTGGTATCCAGTTCCTGAACCGGCAGCATCCCGTCATAAACGTAATGAACCTCATTGGTCAAAACCCAGCCGCCGTTCCAGGTATAATCCCGGCTGATCCTCCGTCTTCCCAGGCCGTCATAGACAAACACCGATTGCCAACTCCCAACCACGAAGATGTTCGTGAGTTGGTTCTCCGCGCTATAGGCGAAAGACCGCGTGCCGTCGTTAGGGCCTGTCCGAAAAGAAGTTGGACAAGATGCCGCTGGGATTTTGCCGTGCAGCGAGACGCGAGCGAGGAGCATATCCTCCGGATCTGTGACGAGCGAGCAACGAAGCTGCGCGGTAAAAGACCAAGGCAAATTGTCCAAGTTATTTCCGGATAGGCCCTCAGTCAGGTTGCCGTTGCGGTCGAAGCGGAGGACGACGTTGGTCGGCAGGTCCAGCGCGACATTGTTGGTAACGCTTCCGCCGCCCACCTGCCGCGCCACGACAGTGAGCGGATGAGGCGCCAAATTGGCCAAGGCCAAACCGCGCCACAGCAGGCAAACCATGCAGATGAATCGGAACATCACCGCAGCGACATTACCCAAATCCCGCGGAATTCACAAAGAAATGCCGCAAGGTTCAAACTGCCTTCGACATAGCCGATGCAGTCGCGCCTCTAACCGGGCTGGCAGGGGACTTTGGTGATCAGCGGAACTTCCCCAAGGTTGACCGGGACGAGCACTGGATGTGGGTGGCCCGCCTGCGTGACCGAGGCCGCCCCCCGGCGAAGGCACGTGTGCTGCGGCGTTCGGATGAATAGATGGGAAGACGCACCTGCCAGAGTTGCAAGGCCGTGAACTCCAAGACCACGATTCGCGAAGCGAACAGCCACACTTGGGACATCCATCTTGTGGCGAGCATGGGAAGCCAACCTGCGTTCGGTCCCGCGACAGGAAAAGTTGGCCGAAAGCCCGGTATTGGTAGCGGACTGACGGCGCCGTGGCCACTCCGCAAAAGTCGGTAACAGTCATGCTTGCCGGGGCTGCTTGTTTATGAGATCCAAGAGTTCAGCAACCGATTTCAGGTACAGCTCTTGCCCCTCCTCATCCTCGGGCTTCGTCTTTTTCCAGCCTGGAATTCTGCCGGCAACTGTATCCTCGGCTACCTTCGCAAGCGCTCGTACTACTGCGGCAGCCGCATCTGCTTCCACCGATTCAAGAAACAGACCGCCAAGAGCCTGAGCTTTCTCCAGCGTCTGTTTTAACGCGCTATCATTTGGAAAGGCAGTGATCGTATCTGCGGCAAGTTGGCGAAATATCCAGTTGGCCTTGAACCAATCCGTGCCGTCTTGGAATTTTATGATAATCATTAGAACCCAATTCGAATAACTCTAGCCTGCTGTGCCGGAGGGAGGCCATTAATGTAGTTCCTGACGATGTTAATCTGCTCGTTGGTGAAACCTGTCAAATCGATAACAGTAAAGTCGTTAGATTTCAGCAAATGATCGCTGATGGAGCCCAAGAACTGTTGCTCATTCCAAAACTGGGATGCAGCCGGGCTGCCCAGGGCGTCATAGGCCCTACCCAATTGGTCCGCGTAATCAGCACCTTCATGGGCGCTCTCAGCAAGCTGGAGCTCGGGCAAGAGCGTCATGAGGCGAGAAGCGGTTACCTTCTCAGCCTCGGAGAGCCGTTTCGCCCCAAGTATCCCCCGTGCGACTGGACACTTCACAAATCCAGGCTCGCCAGCCTCACCCGGCATCGCAACCAGCATGGCGCTTTCAATCGCTCTCTTGAGCGACTGAACCTCCTTCGGGTCATCGCCTCTCCCATACAAGCCAGCTATCCATCGCGCAAGATCCTGGTCGGCCCTGTCCTGCGTGGTGTTCAGGTGGTCCATCAGGCTCCCAAGCGCACCGAGCAGGTCAGGACCAGGGCGCGCCGGGTTACTATCGGCGAAGTTGTAATCACTATAGCCCGCACCTGTCTGGACGCCTGTCGATGGGTCGAACGTTACCGAGGTTAGCAGCGGGGCGAGACCATCCGGGTCGATGTAGTGCAACGGACTATTGTATGCTAGCCGATACGGGTTGCTATCGAAGCGCGGGTCGAGCGGATCACGTGTTAGCCACCGTTGGAGATTAGGATCGTAAGACCGAAGGCCAAAGTGGTACAGGCCGCTAAGCGGATGCAGTTCTTTGGACGAGAACATCATGTGGTTCACCCCAGCCATCGGCCCCGATTGGCCGATCAGCCTTCCAAACGCGCTATACAGATACCGGGCCGCCATATTCTGGTTGCCGTCGATCATTGACGTAATATTGCCGGCCCCATCGGCGTGGTAGAACGTCGATCCGTTTCCATCCGTCCGCGCCAGCAGACCGCCGATTCCGCCAGCGCCTGTGCGAGAACCCGAAAGATCCAGCCCCCGCGTGTAAGTCACCAGGACATTGCTATTGGTATCCAACTCCTGAACCGGCAGCATCCCGTCATACCCCCAGGGGTCCAACACTCCGCCCCAGCGGTTGACCAAAGCGGTGAAGTCTGTCTGCTGCGGCAAATTGGCCAAGGCCAATCCGCGCCAAAGCAGGCACACCATGCAGAGGAACCGGAGCATCAACGCGGCGACATTACCTAAATCCCCCCAGATTGACAAAGAAATGCTGCAAGGCCCAAAACGCCCTCGACATAGCCCATGCAGTCGCGCTTCTCACTTGGTCACCATGGGTAGACCATGGGCCGCTGGCCCGATGGACATCCCGAGGCTCACGAGGACCCGCCGCCGCCGGGGCTCTGGCGAGGGAACCAGTGCCGGATGTGGGTGGCACGCGCATGGAGGCGTTCGGAATGACAAGTGATAGCCGCGCCGCCAACGAAAGCGGGCCGCGACGTAATGTGAAGCTGCTCTCGGCACCAAATCGAGAATAGGTGGCAAGCGTCATGCTATTGGCCGCCACATTTCACGGGCCTCCTCGCCGGCCGGTTGTTAACTCCGCGTAGAGCGCGAGCAACTCTCTGCTTGGGGTACAGCGCGAGGCGGAGAAACCGATCCAATCCGGGTACCTTGCCTTAAGCCGGTTCCACAAGGCTTCATACCTTCCTTCGGGAGCGCCCTTCAGCAGACTCGTGCGGTAGTGAAAGATGCCCCGAAGGCATCCCATTTGCTCAGAACTCAAGCCTTCGAAGAGTTTCTCGTCAGTCCAAACCAAGGCACCGCTCATTACATCGTAAAACACGCCGGCGGATGGATCGCGTTTCAGCGTTCTTAGGAGCGGCACTAGCGAGTCGAGATGTTCCTCAAGGTTCATGTGGCACCTATTTCACTGGGATTGTGATGCTGAAGCGGGGCAGCGACGCAGTCCCCGTTGACGTAATTGTTCCTCCGAGAAGGCCCTGTCCGCTCTGCGCCCTCGCAGCCAGGCTGTCTGCCAAGCCCCGGTCTATAATATACCCGGTATCGACGACCACTGACGAAGCTCCCGCCGCCTGGGCTTGGGCCAAACCCTGCCTGATGAGGCCGAGCATTGACTGGCTGTCGACAAAGCCAACGCCGATCCGGGCCACTCCATTTTCAACAGTCATTACCGCCTCTCCAGCTCCGCTTATTATCTTTGTCATTGGACCCGCCGCACGCAGAGGCGATGGGGGACACTTCCCTTTTGGACCGCCCATCCACCACGGCATTGCTCCCATTATTGTGCCGGGTGGCATTTGCGAGGGAAAAATCCTGTCGAGGATCGCCGCCGCTGAGAACAAAGGAAGCTCCGGCCAACCCCCAACCTCAGCCGCAACGACACCTCCAGATCCCACAGCCAGAATGCCACCCACAAAGGCATCCGGCCCGGGATAACTCGTGCTCAACACTTTTCCCCCTGAGCCAGTAAGGCTAAGAGCAGGCACTGAGTTCTCCCGCGAGCCATTCACGCCTGGCACAAAGCTGTCAAACCCGTACGGGTCGATTTCACCGATGGGATTATTGCCCACAAAGCCATACAGGTTCATCCCTCCAGCTTCCCCGACCGGGTCGCGATTCAACCAGCGTTGCGAGGTAGGGTCATACCCCCGGAACGCATACAGGCTCAGACCAGATTGGCGATGGAAGGGCATCGACGAAAACTGCATCTCGTTCACCCCAGCTATCGGCCCCGATTGGCCGATCAGCCTTCCAAACGCGCTATACAGATACCGCGCCGCCATATTCTGGTTGCCATCGATCAACGACGTAATATTGCCCGCCCCATCAGTGTGGTAGAACGTCGATCCATTCCCATCCGTCCGCGCCAGCAAACCTCCGATTCCACCCGCCCCAGCGCGGGAACTGGAAAGGTCCAGCCCTCGCGTGTAAGTCACCAGGACATTGCTGTTGGTATCCAACTCCTGAACCGGCAGCATCCCGTCATAAACGTAATGAACCTCGTTGGTCAAAACCCAGCCACCGTTCCAGGTATAATCCCGGCTGATCCTCCGTCTTCCCAGACCGTCGTAGATGAAAACCGACTGCCAACCGCCAACCACGAAGAGGTTGGTCAGTTGGTTCTCCGCGCTGTAAGCGAACGACCGCGTGCCGTCGTTCGTGAGGTTTCCGTTAAGATCGTATTGAAGGGTGACATTCGTTGGCAGATTCACCACGACGCTGTTAGTAACCTTTGTGCCGTTCGGTTTCCGCGCCACGATAGTAAAGTTGTTCTGACCGTTGGCGAGGCTTTGGTTTGTGGCGGCAAACGTGAAGTCGCCATATTGTTGGGCATTGCTTCCGTTCACTGTGACGCTTGTCGCCAGGCCCGGCAGCGCGCCGCTCACCGTCATGACGCCGTTGCGCGTGATGTTGGTCAACTCATTGACCGGGTCGCAGATAAAG